>Ga0233431_1002298_pt1 | contig 27294 bp, 27 predicted proteins | sample SI_118_April2016_FD_179867 | JGI IMG/M metagenome (GOLD analysis project Ga0233431, IMG submission 179867) | Seawater microbial communities from Saanich Inlet, British Columbia, Canada - SI_118_April2016_200_MG | ecosystem: Environmental > Aquatic > Marine > Inlet | place: Canada: British...
GCTAAAAATGCAATAGATAAAATCGAATATTTATTTTCAAAGCATTTTACTACTTTCTCAATGAAGCCATCATTAGTATCAGTTATTTTTTCAGAAGAAATATTTAGAAATGAACCAATATTAATTGAAAAAATTTCGGAAATTATCAAAAACAATGATAAGATACTTACGAGAATAATAATGAACGGACAAAAAAACAAGGAACTACGCAGCGATATAGAAGCAGAATATCTTGCAACGATATTAATGGGAAGTGTACGACTTTGTGTGAAAAAATGGCAGCTTTCAGGATATTCCTATAGTTTAATAGATGAAGGCAAGCATCTTTTAAAATCAATAAAATTATTAATCAAAAAATAGAAATTACTATGAAAATTACAAAAGTAAGCGAAACTCCAATAAAGGAAACTCCACATAAAGTGGATGCAAGAATGATATACAATTATGATTCAGCTCAGGCAGTACACATTACATTGAAACCGAGTGAAAGCCTAAAACCACATATTACACCTGTTGATGTATTTTTTTTCGTACTCGAAGGTACACCCGAGATTTTAGTTGGCGAGGAAAAACAAACAGTTGAAGCTAATTGTCTTGTTGAAAGTCCCAAAGATATTCTGCATTGTATTTCTAATAATTCAGATAAAATAGTTAGAGTTCTTGTAGTAAAAGCTCCCAAACCAACAGCAAAAACAAAATTGCATTAAATATTCAATGTTTCAATAATACAATGGTATATTGTTTTATTGTATAGTTGTTAAATTGTATAATTGAACAACTGAATAATTTAGGAAATTATAGTTAGTGAATATTAATTAACATAGATAAAAAATGGAAGATTTATTAAATAGATTATTGAAAATACCTTGGATTACGCTTGTAATAACATTAATAATAAGTGCAGTTTTCTTTTATTTTATGAAACAAAATTCAAGAATGGAAACTGACCTTGACAAATACATGCCACAAGATCATCCGGCATTTGTTTATAGCGACAAAGCTGAAGATTGGTTTGGTATAAATGACGGAATTATCGTTGCCATTGAAAACCAAAACGGAATTTATAATTCGGAAACACTTGATACTTTGAAGCAACTTACCAAAAAGTTGCAAAAGTTAGATGAAATCGAAAAAGCCGATGTAACTTCTTTATATACAGCAGACAATATTATTGGCGATGAAGAAGGCATGGACGTTAAACGATTTTTTAAGCGTATTCCGAAATCGGAAGAAAGGCTGAATGAATTACAGCAAAACGTAAAAAACAATGAAATGGTTTACGGAAGACTCGTTTCAACTAATGAAAAAGTTACTGTTATAATTGCAGAAATTAAAGACGATGTTTTTTCTCAAGAGTTTTATAATGAAATACTTGAACTTACAGCCTCTTTTGAAACCAAAAATATAAAAGTTCATGTAGCAGGTCGTCCAATTGTGGAAGGAACAATGGCATTACTTGGTCCGGCCGATATGAAAAACATGGTTCCTATTGTATTGATTGTAATTACTTTGGTGTTATTTATTATGCTTCGCAGTATTAAAAGTACTATACTTACAATGCTTGTTGTATTTTTCAGTACATTATGGGCTTTTGGTGCAATGGCTTTGCTAAATATTCCTATTTATGCAGTTTCTACTATGATACCTGTAATGCTAATTGCAATTGGTGTTGCAGATGGAGTTCATCTTTATAGTCATTTGCAATTATTCTTGCGAAAAAATCCGGAGGCAACAAAAAAGGAAGCTTCTGCCGACATGATAAAAAATATGTGGAAACCGGTAGTAATGACATCTGTAACAACAGCAATAGGTTTCATTTCATTACTCACTTCTCAAGTTTATCCAATAAAATATTTCGGAATTTTTACAGCCTTTGGAGTGCTGATGGCTATGGTATTGTCTTTAGTAATAATTCCTGGTGGAATAATGATTTTCGGTTTGCCTAAAGTGAAAAAAATAAAAAATATGGCTTCCGAAAATCAAGGATTTGCATACAGTTTTGCCAATACAATGATTAAGAGAAAAGGTATTTCTATTATTGTAACAGCCTTAATAATAGTTGCTTCTATAATTGGACTGCAAAAAGTGTGGATTAATTCAAGTTTTCTTGAAAAATTTGAAAAAGACAGTGATATTGTATTAACTGACAAATTCATAAACGAAAACTTTGGCGGGACAACTACAATAAATTTAATTCTTGATGCCGGAGATAAAAAAGATGCATTCAAAAATCCTGAAGTTTTGAAACTTGTTGATAAAATGCAAAACAAAGTAGAGAATGATATGCAAATTGTTGGAAACTCGTTTTCATTAACCGATTATATTAATAGAATGAATAAGGTTATGAATGCCGATAAAGAAGAATTTAACGTAATTCCGGACACCAAAGAAATGGTTGCACAATATTTATTGCTATATGAAATGTCTGGCGATCCTGAAAATCTGAACAAAGTTGTCGATTATGATTATGAAAAATTAAATGTAACATTTCAGCTAAAAAGCGATAATTCAAAAGCAATAAATTCAACACTTGCAGTTATTGAAACTTTCAATGAGGACTTCAAAAAACTTGGTATTTCAACAAAATATGCAGGAAGCGGCTACAAAGGTCTCGTTTTTACAGACCTCATTCTCGAAGGACAAATTATGAGTTTAGTACTTTCTCTGATTATTATTGTGATTTTACTTTCGTTGATGTTCAAAAATATCAAAATAGGGCTAATAGGTGCGGTGCCAATAATTATTACAGCATTAATAAGTTTCGGAGTTATGGGATTTTTAAACATTCCACTCAGTACCACAACTGCCTTATTATCAAGTATTGCAATAGGCATCGGAATTGATTATGCTGTACATTTTTTGGAACAATATCGTAAAAATGCAAAAGAAACAGGCAACAAAATGCTTACTGCACAAAAAACTATGGCACATTCGGGCAGAGCAATATTATTTAACGCCGTAGTAGTAATTGCCGGTTTTATGGTTCTATTATTTTCTGTCTTTCCTCCAAACCGAGCGCTCGGAGCTTTAGTTTCATTAAATATGTTCACAAGTTTTGTGGGTACACTTACTGTTATGTTGGTGCTTTTATATGGTGGAAATTTGTATTTTAAGAAGAAATGATTCAATGATTCAATGGTTCAATTATTCAATATTGTATCTTTGGATCATTGAATAATTGTATCATTGCATAATCGCATCAATACTTTTTTAATTAATTAAAAACTATAAATTATGGAAGAAAATATTATTCTTACAAAGTCATACACTTTTGCTTTGCGTATCCTAAAATTATATAAATATTTAGTTGATGAAAAGAAAGAATATACTCTATCAAAACAAATACTTAGAAGCGGGACATCAATAGGAGCAAATTCGGAAGAGGCTGTCGGAGGTATCTCAAAGAAAGATTTCAGGGCTAAGTTTTTTATTGCATACAAAGAAGCGAGAGAAACACATTATTGGTTACGTTTGTTTAAAGACAGTGGTTATATTGAACCAAAATTAGCAAACAGTTTACTTGAAGATATCGAAGAAATAAAGAAAATACTTGGAGCTATCTTAAAAACAGTTAGTCAATAATTATTCAATTATACAATGATTCAATTATACAATTATACAATTATACAATTTTCAACTATACGATGAAACAAAAACAGCAGTAACCATTGTATCATTGTATCATTGCACCATTGCACCATTGTATCATTGCACCATTGCACCATTGTATCATTGCACCATTGCACCATTGTATCATTGCACCATTGAATAATTGCACCATTACACCATATATTAAAAATTAAAAAAAAGAAAACAATGAAAAATTTAAATATCACAACAATCGTAATTGCAATATTAATTGCAGCAAGTTTTAGTGCAAATGCACAATTAACGGGAACACAAATTATAGAAAAAGCCTACAACCGTGCAACCGGCGATGACCAAACTTCATTGCTTACAATGACTCTTACAAACAAGCAAGGAAAACAAAGAGTCAGAAAAATCAAACAATACACTAAAGATATTGGTGATGTTGAAAAAAGCATTATGTTTTTTCAATCGCCTGCCGATGTTAAAAATACATCGTTTATGAATTGGAGTTATGACAGTGATAAATCTGATGATCAGTGGATTTATCTACCAGCACTCAAAAAAACCAAACGTATTTCAAGCGATAGCAAAAGTGACTATTTTATGGGTTCTGATTTTACCTATGATGATTTAGGTGATAGAAAATTAGAAGCAGATAAACACAAACTTTTAAGAACAGAAAAACTTGATGGCAAAGAATGTTATGTTGTTGAAATTAAATCTATTGATGAAGAATATATGTATTCAAAAACTGTAGCATGGATTAATAAAGCTAACTTTATTGGCGTAAAAAAAGAGTTTTATGACGAAGATGGTGAACTGCTGAAAATTTTAAACATAAAATCTTACGAAGAAATATCAGGATTTTGGATTGTTACAAATTCAGAAATGAAAAATGTTCAGAAAAATCATACAACAAGTATGGTATTAAGTGATGTTAAAGTAAATGTAGGAGTTTCTGCATCAAAATTTACTGAAAGAATGATGATGAGAGGATTGTAAATTAATGATACAATTATACAATGATACAAAGATACAATATTGAATAATTGAACCATTGAATAATTGTACCATTGAACCATTGAAAAATTAAATAGTAGAAAATGAAAACAAAAGGATTAACACTGATAATGATTGTAATTGCAAGTCAATTTACAATAGCGCAAAACCCTGAGATTTCTGGTTTTGCAAGAAATTATACAGGAGTTTTATTTGAAAACGGTGATTTCTCAATTCTTCAAAATACGCTAAATCTGAATTTTGCCAAATCGGGTGAAAAGGTTGCTTTCAAAGCAAATCCAATGTTATATAGTTTTAATACAGATAGCTTAAATTTACGATTAAGAGAACTTTATCTTGATTTATACTTCAATAATTTCGATATACGCATAGGTAAACAACAAATAGTTTGGGGAAAAGCAGACGGTGTTTTTATCACCGATATTGTTTCACCATTAAATTTGACGGAATTTTTGTTGCCAGATTTTGATGAAATCAGAACAGGCGTAAATGCAGTAAAATTCGATTATTATAAAGGAAATAATACTTTTGAAGTAATTTGGTTGCCAAACTTTACACCCACAAAACTACCTCCTTCAAATTCAATTTGGTATATTCAGCCTGATTTTCCAGTAAATCCGACCTTCGACTGGTCTCAATCTGAAATTTCAACAAGAATAAAAAACAGCGAAGTGTTTATGAAATATTCAGCATTAACATCAAAAATTGATTTTGAACTGATGGGTGGATATACTTGGGATGACAATCCATCAATGCACGTTCAAAAAGAATTTGGTTTGGATACTACAACAATACCGCCATCACCAATAATGACAAGTTTATATATTACTCCAAAACATCATCGTCTAAATTTGGGCGGAGGTTCGTTTAGTACAGAAATTAAGGGGATTATTTTGCGTGGCGAAGGAGCTTACTACAATGGAAAATATTTTCAAACAGAAGACCCTCTTGCAAATGATGCACTGGTACAAAAAGATTATCTACATTATCTAATTGGGTTGGATTTTAATATCAAAAACATAAAATTTAGTACCCAATTTATTCAAGAGACAATATTAGATTATGATGAAAATATGCTAAACGAAAAAAACCAAAATACTTTAACATTTTTGGCACGCTATGATATATTCAGAGAAACATTGCACCTTGAATTGTTTTCCTACATCGGATTGACTAACGAAGATGCACTAATCAGACCAAAAATCACTTATGATTTTGACGATAGTTTTTCAATCCTACTCGGCTCAAATATTTTTATTGGAAACGATGAAGGTCGCTTTGGGCAGCTTAAAAATAACTCAATGGGATATATGAAACTGAAATATAGCTTTTAGTTAATCAATGGTTCAATTTTTCAATGGTTCAATGGTTCAATGGTTCAATGGTTCAATGGTTCAATGGTTCAATGGTTCAATGGTTCAATGGTTCAATGGTTCAATGGTTCAATGGTTCAATGGTTCAATGGTTCAATTTTTCAATTTTTCAATGGTTCAATGGTTCAATTTTTCAATGGTTCAATGGTTCAATTTTTCAATGGTGCAATGGTGCAATGATCAATGGTTCAATTTTTCAATGGTGCAATGGTGCAATGATCAATGGTTCAATATTAAAATAGATTGAATAATTGTATAATTTTATAATTGTATAATTGAATCATTGTATAATTGAATCATTGTATAATTGTATAATTGAATCATTGTATAATTGAATAATTACTCGTCCTCATCTTCATAATAATCAAGAATTTCATATTCCTCATTAAATCGTTCTATAAACATTCGTTTTTTACGGTCGCTCGACAATATGTATGAAAACGGTGCTTCGCCTTTTTCTGAGTTTTTCCGCTTGTCCTGTTTCATATCTACAATTGTCTGGTTGAAAATATCGTTAGACGAAAGTACTTGCATCAAATTTCTACGGTAGGTAAAGAAATACCAATTGCTATAATCGGTTTGTAAAAATACAGTTATTTCATCGCCACCACGCCGTTTTATTAGCTCAATTTTTCCATCTACATAACGGTTCACTTCATTTTTCAGAATATTCCCAACCCCTATTTCTCCAACCGAATGATAAGAATCGGTAGATGAATTCCATTTTAAAATCACATCTGTCAGTAGCATTGTGTGTTCCAATTCTTTAGGAAATTTTCTATATTCTCCATGCAATGATAAATTATACAAAAGTTCGTCTGACTTTTCGGTACCAAGCATAATTGCAAGCCCCTTAATAAAAATATCGGTGGACATATCGGTGGGTTCAAGATTCGGGTCATCAATAAATGTTTGCGACATATCTTTCAAAAGATTCTTATCGAAAAAGAAATCCAAAGACATCATTACATTTAGTTCCACGCTGTCTTTAACAAGATCGTGAGTAATGCTACCCATTGGATTCACTTTCATTTGTCCGAAATACAAACCAAAATCGAGCTCTCCTTCGCCATAAATCACACAGTTCTTTTTATTCAAACTAAGAAAATTGCCCGGCAAATTAAATTCTTCTAATTTTTCTTTATTGGAAATTTGATATTCCTCGTTGATATTGTCATAATAAAGATAACCGGAAGTATTCAGTATTTTCAGGTCGTTAGCTCGTTTTGGTTTATTCATGAAGGAAGAATAAATGTGTGCAGAATCCTTATTCAGCATAAGACCGGCATAAAGTTTTGTACCCGATCTATCTTTTGGTTTTTCGGCAATCGGAATTAGAATATTATTCGGATCAATTTCCTCCGAGAATTTTATCCATCGCCTATTCAAAGTTTCGCACTCATGTGAAATTCTCACTGCTCCTGTAAAAGTAAGGAACTCATTGTCGGCATTAAGCCTAACATCGCCTTCGAAATTGAAATGCGGACTCAGAGTAAAAAGCATTGAATCAATGATTGTTCCGCTAGCATAGGTTTGCACGGCTGTATCTACTGCAACCACATCAAATTTTATTGTTTGTTTTCGGTTAAGTTCGTCAATATAATCGTATTTTCCGTTAGCCGAATAGTCTTTTGCTCCAAAAATATTTACAGTAGATTCGTAAATTATATGATATCTTGAAGCATTATTAGCAACTATTTTCGCAGAGTCTAAGGTTCGCATAATAGCTTTCTTTTCAACAATTATCTCGCCATCTCCCGGATAAATTGTTGCATCGGCTACTTTTAGCAATCTAACTTCCCGAGCTGTGATTAAATGTTTTTGAAGATTATAGTTTGCAACAGGAGAAATAAACTCCAGCGAATCTTGCTTTGGATGGACAGAAGTGAAAATTGCACCATCAAGTTCTACATCCTCAAGTTCATCGGGAGATAATCCTTGTTGATACAATCTGTCGGAAATTGAAATAGAACTAACACTCATATCTATTTCTTCTTTTTCCATAAACCAAGTGAACATATCCATATAACAGACATACTGATTTTTAGGGAACTCGACAAATGAAGCAGAATCGTTCGATAAGAACTCGCCGGTTCGTTCAATAAAATCTATATGAGAATTTACGTTATGAGTTTTAAATGCAAAACCTTCAAATCCTGCCGATTTTAAATCGAAATTTGATGTATCTGCATCGAAAACATCTGCTGAATATATAAACTCCGGCGAGCTAAGTTCGGCATTTACAAATTCCATTTTCCCCCAACCTCTCATTCCTGTTGGTTCCAAAACAATTGCTCCATGAATAATTGCCTCTTTATCATACATTTGCATAGGAATTTTCTTTTTATGGACAATCATTTGGTCTTGCCATGGTTCCCAATGAATATATATGCTATCTGCCTCTACCGAAGGATATTCTATTCCCGAAAGAGTTTTAATATTATTAAATTTGTTTGCATGTGTGTTCATAGAATCCGGGAAAAAGATATAATCGTCAGATAGAGTTGTTGACCTCAGATAATTTAATTCTCCATCGCCCCTTAATCCTCTGTGACTCAAACGAATTTCATTTTTATAAACGCCTTTGTTTTGGTAGGCAGGAAATCCATCGGTAGGAGTAGAGCGGATAAATCCGAGAGAAAAATCGGATTGAATTTTTAGCTTTTCATCGAAAGACGGAAATATACTTGCCGGTGTGAAATGGCCATCAAATTCTAAACCATCTGTCGAAAAATTGTCGAGACTATCAATTTTGAACGGAAATACTTGAAAATAAAAATTCTCTTTATTATATACTCCTTTTTGAATATGTTTTTTATCGTAATAAACATAAGACGGATTTTTGCTATTAAAAATCGGATAGCTCGGAAAATCTTCTTTACCTGATTTATTTGTTGGATAATCAATTTTCAGATCGCCTGTAATATCTTGCAGAACAGATTTTACTTTTCTATGCAGATTGCGCCCCCAATTATCTTTTTCGCCTGTTTTTGCCCAAATTCTTATTGAATCAATATTTGTAAGTTTTATCTTAAAATCTTCATAATCAAACTCCAGTTTCTTTCCATAAAAATCGAAAAGTCCTGCCTTAATTTTTCCATCGAACTCAAAATCTCTGTTTTTCTTTAGCAGTAATTCTCCATCGAGCGGGTGAATTACTACATTTTGAGAATCGCTAAGCAGAATGGTTTTCACTCCGAACAACTTTATACTGTAATCGAGCAAACTAAACTGTCCGTTATTATTATTTTTAGTTGCAGAATAGAAATTTATGACATCGTAGTCTTTCTTTTTGCTGTTTGCTCGCATATAATTCAACAACTTATCTCTAATTACAACAGTTTCGCTGCGAGTATCGTAAGATATATATCCGGAATATGCGAGAGTCATCAATTGTTGCTTGACCTGATACAATGGTTTTCGAAGATAATTTGCGTAGGCAAGAGCACCAAATTCCCGAGAATGATAATAGGCAGCAAATTTATAAACGGAAACAAAAGGATGTACATCGTCCATTCCTTGAATGTTTTTATATCTTTCTTCGCTAAAAAAATCGTTCGATTCGAAAAAGGCAGTTGCTTCAGAATTTCCTTTTTTTGCTTTGAAAAGAATTTTTGGATTATCAATTTTCCATTCCAGCACTTCAAAATCCATATCAATCTGGTGAAAAGTATTAAAATATGGACTTTTTTCAATCCCAATTCCATTTCTGTTCAATGTAAGCGTCCTGTTTTTTATCGAAAATTTAAATTCTAAACCCGGATGATAGATTGAGTCTGTATCTAAATAGAAAGTTACAGTTGTATTTTGGGCAATAATCATATCTCTCTTAAATAGAAAACTTTGCGAACCTGCTCTTAAAAAAACGCTATCTTTATATAAAATTTCGAGAAATACATCTTCTTTTTCCGTTCCACTTCCAATAAATTTTGCACCGTGCATAGCAAATCCACCTTCGTAATTTATTCCTTTATAAATGTTTGGGACGTTAAACCTTTTTTCATATGAAATAAATTTGGGATATTTTATCCTTGAAGTATCATTTATTGCTACAATTTTCTCTTCTAAACGACCAGGAATTGGCTTATCAGAAAATCTTTCATAATCAAAAAAAACAGAATCGGCAGTATATGCAGATTTTTTCAAATTTATTTCATAGGATTTCAGTTTTGCTGAAGCTTCTGAGATATCAAAATTTGCCCTGTGCCAGGGAACAATTCCTCCGCTACCAAGCCATAGCTGCTCCAATGGCAAAAACTCTCCTTTCGTTTCAAGGATTAACGAACTATCCTTTTTCGCATAACACACAATATCGGTTTTGTCGAAAACAACTTTTAAGAATTTTTTATCATCGCTTACAAATCTAAAATTTCCTGTAGGTGTTTTCCATTCTACCGATACAGATTTGTAAATAGTATTGTTCAACAGCAAAGTACGCGTTTGAACAAACATTTGGTCTATTTTTCTATTAGATACTTTTTTATTACCGAAAATCTGCAAAATTGCCTTTTTCCATTCTTCGAAGCTTTCAGTGTTATGCTCAGATTCGTGAAAAGCAATCAGTAACTCGAAAAAATTGGCAAAAAGAGGAAAGGCAGAGGCTCTTTTTTTAAGCATCAGATCGCAGGAGCTGAAAATAAATTCTTTGTCGGATTCAGAAAAAGCTTCTTCTTGCCAGACACTTTCAAAGCTGTCCATAAGAATTCTACCTTCCTTTTTTTTGCCTTTTTCTAAGAAATTGCGAATCTCTTTTAAGAATTTTTCATCTTCGTGAGTAAAATTTTTCAGTTTTTGAGAATAAGCAAAATTTGCTGTTATAAATAATATTATTAAAATTAAATACTTAATTTTCAATCTAATAACCATCTCTTTAGAATTAGTTTTTCTAGTTCAAAAGTATAAAGAATTTACGAACTGGAGATACATTTTTGTTTTGGCTTTTACTAAAAACAATAGTTATTAGTAGAAACTATTTTAGCATACCTTATACATAGAACATCAAATTTGTTGATTACGAGGCAGTTGAATTTGTATTTTTATAATAGGGAAAAATTCGTTCTATGGAGGACTGATTAAATTCATGAATTAATCAGCTTAAAGAAAAGCACCTAATATTAATTTGTTTCAGATATTATTATAATTCCGATAAATATTTGTTTAAATTCGCAGATTGATTTTATTAATCGTAGTGAATGAGCCAATTTAAAATTACATTAGCTTTTGATACATATCGCGAAAAACAGGTGGTAGTTTTTAACTGTGATTTTAACAGGAAGCTTATAGACAAAGTAAAATCAACCGGAGCCCACTGGAGCCAAAGTAGGAGGTTTTGGTATATTCCGAAAAAAGAATTTAGCTTAAGTAGGGTTTACGATACGCTTAAAACTGAGGGTTTAGTAGATTATTCAGCATTAAAACCTCAAAATCGAAAAAATACAGAAAGCAAAACTGCCAATATTACAGAAGTAAAACCAAAAGTTGAAATTCCAATTAATTATTTAGATTTATTAGACCAGAAAAGATATGCCGAAAACACAAAATCGACTTACCTTAATTACTTCGGCGATTTTGCAAACTATTTTCAAAACAAAAACTTAGGAAGCATTTCAAAAGACGAAATAAACCAATATATTTTAAAACTAATCAGAGAGAAAAACATTTCTGGAAGCCAACAGAACCAACGAATTAATTCCATTAAATTTTATTATGAAAAAGTATTGGGCAGAGAAAAACAGTATTTTGATATTGAGAGGCCAAGAAAGGAAAGTACATTGCCTGAAGTATTGAGCAAAGGCGAAATTGAGTTAATGATTATAAGGACTAAAAACCTGAAACATAAGGCATTAATTGCCTTGATATATTCTTGTGGCTTAAGAAGAAGTGAGGCAATTAATCTTAAAATAAGTGATATTGACTCTAAACGAATGCTTATACTAATACGAAGTGCCAAAGGCAAGAAAGACAGGTATGTTCAGTTGGCTACATCGGTTTTGAACCTTTTACGTCAGTATTACAAAAAAGACAGACCTGATATATATATATTCGAAGGACAAAAGCAGAAGCAATATAGTGCAACGAGTATAGTAAATGATGTTAAAAATGCTGCAAAAAGAGCAGGCATTAAAAAAAATGTATATCCTCACATATTAAGACATAGTTATGCAACACATCAACTTGAGCAAGGAGTAGATATTAGATATATTCAGGAATGGATGGGACATAATAGTACAAAAACAACCGAGCGATACACACATGTTTCAGAAAATAATTACATTTGACAATAAAAAAGTATGGCAAATAATCAATCAAGAAATTATTCAACTTTAACAATTAAAAGACTTTACACTCTCTCAGGTAATCGTTGTGCATTTCCTGGATGTGATGTTAAGTTCTTGAACTGGGAAGATGATACAAATTTCTCGAATATTTGCCACATTGAAGATGCAAATAAAAATACACATAAAGCAGACAGGTTTAATCCAAATATGTCGGATAAAGATAGAGCAGATTATCAAAATCTAATATTGCTTTGTCCCAATCATCATATAGAAACAAACGACCCAAGTAAATATTCTGTGGAAACTCTTAAAACTTTAAAAAGAGAACACGAAACGAAAATGGATGCTCTACAAAGCGGGAATAATACAATAGCTAAATATCCCTCAGTTTTAAGTATTCTCATTAATCAAATTGGTTCAAATTTATTGGAAGATGAATTTGAAGCGATGGGTAAAAATGCTCCTATTACAGAAGATAAAATCCAGTATAACAATGTTGTTACATACAAGCCAGTAATTGAAGAATACAGTATTTATCAAGGTAAGCTAAATGGTATCTATGATGAAATAGAAAAACAAGGTTCGAGTAAAAAATCTTTTTTACTTCAAAATATTAAATCACTTTATTTGAAGGAAAAGGGAAAATATAAAAACATTGAAATTATTAGGAAAAATGCCGATTTAATCTTTGAAAATATTGAAAATGAAATCTGGAAGATTCTAGAATCAAGTTCAAATTTAAGTCCTAGTTTGCCAATTGAGTCAATAAAAATGGGTATTTTAATTGTTATGGTAGATGCCTTTATGCGATGTAAAATACTTGAGGAGCCAATAAAAAAATGATACTTAGTAACGACATAAAGCCAGACAGGGACTTATACTTTCTTGGAAGTAAAGTGATTGAGGTGCTTAATGATTCTGATGAAAAGAAAGTTGATTATTTTGACCTATTTCAAAAAGTTAATTTAGAATTAGAAATAAGCTTGAATCTTTATACCCTTGTTTTGGATTGGCTATTTATTATTGGTGTCATTAAAAATGCAGAAAACAGATTAATTGAAAAATGTTTCTAAAATCATTAAAAATATTAAACAGAGACTCTTTAATAAGAGAGATTACTTTTCATAAAGGTATAAATCTTATTGTGGACGAAACTCCTGAAGACCTTTCAAAAACTTCAACTGGAAATAATGTTGGTAAGACAACTGTAATAAGACTTGTTGATTATTGTTTTGGCGGTGACGGCAAAAATATTTATCAAGACACCGAATTTAAAAAACAGCCAAACACTTTTATTGAAAACTTTTTAAAAGAGAACGATATTATTATTGAAATTGAACTTGCTGATGATTTGAATGATAAAACCTCAGAAAATATATTGATTAAAAGAAATTTCCTACAAAGGGGTAAAAAGATTCAAGCAGTAAATGGTGAGAACATAACCAATAATAATGAATTTGATAAAAGACTAAAGGAATTCATTTTTAAATCCGAAGTTGATAAACCCACTTTCAGACAAATTATTTCTAAGAACATTAGAGATGAAAAAAATAAAATGACCAATATTGTAAAGGTCCTCAGCTCTTTTGCTTCTTCCGAAGTATATGAGGCTTTATATCTATTTTGGTTAGGTATTGATACTAATGAGCTTGACCAAAAACAAAAACTTTCTGAGAGTAAAAAAAGAGAAGAAAATTTCCAAAAAAGATTAAAGAAAGAAGGAGAACTTTCTTTAGTATTACAACAATTGACTTTTATTAATTCTAAAATTGAAGAGTTAAATCAAGAGAAGAGTCTTTTTGTAATAAATGAAAATTACGGCGACAATATTAATGAATTAAATAAAACAAAAGCTGAGCTCAACTCAGTTTCGACTTTATTAAGCAGGTTGAAAATAAGACGTGAATTGATTATTGAAAGTAAGGAAGAGTTAGAAAATGAGCACTCGAATATTGACGCTTCTCAAATCAAAAAACTTTATGAAAGAGCAAATTCCTTAATTCCTAATTTGCAAGTATCTTTTGAAGACACAATTAAGTTTCACAATGATTTGTTAAACCAAAAGCTGAAATACATAACTAAAGAACTACCTGAATTAGAAGTCTCAATAAACCAAACAAAAATAAAGCTAAAAGCATTTCAAAGGAAAGAGTCATTATTAACTATAACGTTGAAAAAATCAGGATTCACCGAAGACCTTGAATTAATTGTAATTGAGCTAAATAAACTTTCAGAAAAGAAAGGAAGTCTCGAAGAACAAAAAAGATTATGGGAATCGTCAATTGAGAAATTAAGAAATATTGAAACCGAACTTAAAACTATCAATGAAGGTATAAATTCAGGAGATGAATTAATTCAGAGTCGTATTACACTTTTCAATAAATATTTCTCAGACCTTTCCAATCAACTTTATGGTGAATACTATCTCCTAAGTACCCAAAAAACCGAAAAAGGATATGACCTGATTGTAACGAATATTGAAGGGAATCCTAGTACTGGTAAAAAGAAAGGTCAAATTGCCGCATTCGATTTTGCCTACATGAAATTTGCAGATTCTTTAGATATAAACTGCCTCCACTTTGTAATGCACGACCAGCTTGAAAATATTCACGACAATCAATTAAACACTATCGTAGATGTTGCGAATCAACTCAATGGTCAATATATAGTTCCAATTCTTAGAGACAAAGTACCTGAAAACATTGACATAAGTAAATTTGAGGTTATATCACTTTCACAAATTGATAAACTTTTTAGAATTTAACGACTGACATAAAAAAACGGCTTATAATCGAGTAGGCGGCTGATGGCAAAATAGCCACCAGTACACCTCTCACACCACTAAGCGTACGGGTCTCGTACTTAGCGGTTCATTAAGCAAAAGAATTATCGAAATAATTTCTTTGTCTCAGTTCCCTTTAAACGTAACTTTTGGCTCAGCCACTGCTTCACAGCCTCAAGTATGTTTTAAATTCACATCAACGCCTAATGTTCAGTCCTTCAGTAATCTGTGAGGCTTCCGAACTTGCCCGTTTAATTAGGGTTCGGCTCGTTTCCATACCTACTATGACTTCTGCTGACTTCTCGGCTCATAGAAAACTAATCTATTCCGAGACCTCCCCAGGTAAAAACGCTTTCCTTCGTCCGATGCCTGCAGTATCTACTATCTGAAATTTGTTGGTCAGGGGCATTACAAAGATGTGCTTGCTTACCCATTTCAAACAGCCTCATATACTATTTATTCACAACAGTGTTTATTTTAATTGTGTTCATGAGCTCCCTTTGGTCGGTTCTATTCGTCAGTACTGGAGTTTGTAGTCTCGCTTCCTTCAGATGTAGCTTCGCAGCTACCACCCCCAGCGACTTACTAACAGGCTTCACCAACCCAGCCTGTAAGAGACTTTCACTCTCTGGAAATATATAATGCCCACCCAGATTGAATATCAATTATTATTTCACCGGACGAAATGAATAAATACCTTCGAACGATTATTGTTGCGCCGATGACTACAACATCACTTAAATATCCGACTAGAATTGAAGTACAACACGACAAAAAAATTGGCTGGATTGTAATTGACCAAATTCGGACTATTGACAAACAGAGAATCGTTAGAATTTTAGGAAGATTATCACAAGCTGAAATAAAAGAACTGAAATCTGTGACAAAAGAGACTTTTGTAGATTGAAAAAAACTATGGTTAACACCTTAGAATATTATAGTAGCGAGGAACTTATGAGTCTGGTTAAGTCCTGATAAAAATCGGGATATTGAACTAAACCCAAAACATCGGGTTTTGGTAATTATTTCCTATATGTAATGATTCCTTTAATCTCTAACACTTATAGTAGTGTTTTTTTGCAATGCTTCGCCAGCAATTGATTCGTATAGTTTTAAATATTTATTAAGGATATTTTTCGATTGCTTTTTTTTGTTTACTATAAACTTTTTGGTAGAAATTGTAAAACTCATATTATCATCTTCATCAATTATTTCATCCTCAACAAGTTCTCTTCGAAAAACATTTTCGATATCATCAGAGTTTCCTATTTCCAGCAATTCTTCAGATAGTTCGGTAAGTTCTTGCTCAAGTTCTTCTAGTTCTTCTAGTTCTTCTAGAAGTTCAATTTCTTCAATCTTGTCGTGTAGCTCCACTTTCAAATCATCCATTTCATCCGCAAAATCTTCAAATTCTTCTGCAAAATCCTCAAAAAAATCTGCAAACTCTTCGTGAATAAAATCAAAATCCTCTTCAAAATTCTCAAAATCAAAGTCGAATTCAAAATCATGGTCGTTATGATAAAACATCGAATCTGAAAAATTGAAGTCTTCAAAAGCCTCTTTGTAAACCAGCATAGCTTCTTGGTGGGCATTTTTTATTTTTTCCATATCTTCTTCCGAAAGGGCTATTTCTTCGCTTGCATTTTTATACACCTCTATGGCTTCGAGATAGGCATTTTTTAACTCATCAAAATCGTAATCTGAAAAATAATAATGGTAACCGGTTTTACTATTTGCTTGATTTCTGTATTCTTCATATTTGTCTTTAGGCACAGGAATCCCATTTTTCCTTACTTCCAAAATTTTTCCATCACCATCCATTTCAATTCTAATCTCCTCATTTTTTTTAACATGAGTTTCATGAATATTACTTGTAATTGTATCCTTTTCTTTTATCGTATCTTGAAGTAGTTCAACACTTTCTAAAAAAATAGCATTCTCATTTTCATGTATTTTCAGATTAAAATCATTCTTTAAATCATTTGAAAATGTCGTTGAAGGTTGGCAATAATTAGTAAAATTCACCAAAGATTCAGGCAGATCGGATGTTTTAGGTGAAAAAGCAGAATTTATAAGCAATACAGAAATTGTTAAGAACAATAAAGTAATACCAATTACTCTTCCTTTTCCATGGGTCGAAGATAAATGTTTAGTTTTCATACGTTTAATTCGTTTAATTAGGTTATTATTTTTGATTAATGCGGGTGCAAATTTTGGGGAAGTCTGTGAAAAATTGTGCAATTCTACCAAAGCATTTTGAAGTGGCTTAGCAGTACCGCAAGCTTTCACCGTAACATCATCACAACAGTTTTCTCTCTCTGATTTTATAATTGAATTTATCCATAAAAATCCAGGATGGTAGAAAAAAACGACCTCAAAAAAAGAAATAATAATATTTATTATAAAATCATTTCTTTTGATATGGGCTAACTCGTGAAGAATAATTGCTTCAACCTGATCGTATGGAAGAGAATTTAACATAGCCACAGGTAAAAAAATAATAGGTTTAAAATAACCGATTATTATTGGAATTTGGGTGGCATAAGATTCAAATATTTCAACTTTTTTATTGATTTTCAATTTTTTCTTTAGCTTCTCAAAATTTTGAATCCACTCGTCTGAAATTGAAATTGATTTTTTTGTCCTCAATCGAAAAATTAAAGCAAGACCTCCGAAATATCTAATTATTAATACAAAAATGCCTATAAACCAAAATGTTACAATTACATGTAGATAGCTGTTTGTAAAATCTATAATTTCTGAAAAAATATAATTATCAATATCATTTTGATTAATATTTCCAGAGGAAGTTAAGCTCTTTTGCGAAAAGTAGTTCTGCGAATTTAGAATTTGGGAGTTATAAGAATTAGTTGATAAATCAGAATTATAGTTTTTATAAATATTTGCAAACGAAAGTGAAACAATCAAAACACACAAAATAGCTGATGTTACAGCCATTCTGTACAAAAAATCAGAAGACTGCTTCTTATATAAAATCAAAAAAATCTTTAGGAGGATGGCTATCAACATAACTTGCCAAATAGAATGTATTAATGTCCAACCAAATATTTTGATTAACTCGTTGCTAAAGAAGGCATTTATTATATTCATGATTTCTCTTCTTCAAGATCATTAATAAACTTTCGTATTTCTTCCAATTCCGATTTTGATGCCTCATGGTTTCCGAGAGCTTGCATAACAAGATTTTTTGCAGATCCGGCAAAAACACCATCAACCAGCTTTTTTAGCAATTGGTTTTGTGTGTCTTTTTGTTCGATGGCGGCAGAGTAGATATGTGTTCTGCCATCTTTTATCCTTGAAACCAAATTCTTATCTGCCATGATTTGCATTATTTTTAAGCTTGTTGTGTAACCAACTTGTTTGTTTTTGTTTAATTCGTCATTCACAAATCTAACCGAGCTTGCACCGCATTTCCATAAGATTTGAAGTATCTCAAGTTCCGATTCCGTAGGTTTCAACTTTTTCATTTTCATATTACAAATTTCTATTTGCAAATATAATACGAAACATTTCGTATTTCCAAATTTAATTACGAATATTTTCGTATTTTATTACAAAATTATTGATATTTTTTTTATTAACTTTAAATACAAATTGTGAAATGCAGGCTATATGCAGGTTTTGCAGATGTATCGAAATTTTATAAAATGTAGATTTATAACTATTGAAACATATTTTTCCAATAGTTTTAAAAAGTCCTTTAGGATAGATTAAATAGATTAGTTGACTGAAACAAGCTCAAAATCCTGAACAGTTTTTTCTTCCCCATTCACAATAATTGCAATTCTGTGTTTGCCTAAGTAATGTTTGCGAGTAGTTCTATTTACAAATGAATGTTTTTTAGTAATTGAAAAAGTGCCCTGCTCATAGGTTTTTTCTGATATTTGAAATATCTTCCTTGAAAGTTTTCCGTTTGCCTTCATAAAATCCATTCCGTATTCTAAGCGAATTTTGCTATATTTTTCGGCTTGTAATTCTAATTGAAATGAAAAAACAATTTCTTCACTAATCTGAACTGTTTTTTTATCGAAAATCAAATTTCTAACAATTACATTTTTCGCATCTTCAAAACCAAAAATCATTAAAGCACGACTATTGCCAGCCTTCAACAAACTTCGGCAAGCATGTTTAACAATCCAATCGGTATTTTTTGAAAGGCCATACCAATTTTCACAAACATCTAAAACCAAATCGGGATTATCTTTCGAAATATCGTTCAAATTATTTGCTGCACTTTTTCTTACAAATTCAGACTCATCGCTTTTAAGTTTTTCTAAAATTGGAAAAATTAAGGTTGGATCTTTTTTAAAATCAGGTAAAGCCATTGCCCAAGGCAATCTCGGACGACAACCTTCACTCGCAAATCGTCTTTGGTTCTCATTTTTACTTTTGGCAAGATCGCTCATAAACTCCATTGTTTTTTGCGGATCTTTTTTCAAAAATGGTCGAATAGCAAATTCCGATGAAGAATATTTCGTAAAAATAGCAAGTGCTTTTAAAGACAAATCAAAATGCTCCATCCCATATACTTCAACAAAGTCAGGCAAAGTCATTGCTTCAAATCCTTTTATGAAAGGCGAAATTTCTATCAAAATATTCACAGCCTCCTCAAAATTTTCTGGCAATGTAGATTTAAGCGAAATTGACAAATGTCTCATTTTTTCTTTCAACTCAAAATCCTTCCAATTCTGGCAATAAACAAGTTTTAGAAATTTGACTTTGTCAAAACCTTTAAAATTTTTCAATATTTGTTCTGCAAATAAGTTTACAGAATCTTCGGTAAAAAATATTTCTTTGAGTTTTGTTGCCATTATTTTAGATGTTAATCTATTTTATCTTTATGAGGAATAATTTTTCGAATAGTTCCGGGAGTAACTAAATTCCAAACTCGTTCATGCAAATAATAAACAAACATTTTAATAAAAAGCTCAATTCCTCCAATAAGAAATGCGATTTCCGGTTTGTCTTGCATAAAAATATATACAATTAAAGTAGTGATTGATGAAGCTAAAATACGCCATGTTATAGATTTAATAATACTTCTGAGATGAGATTCTCTTGTTTGTGCTGATTTTTTCATCTTATATTTTCAAATAAAGTGTTAACAATTTTAATGAGGATTTGGAATACTGCTTTATAACATATTCAAATAACACAATTCCAATTTTTTAATTTCTAAACAAAATCCAAAATAATTCTCACCAAAAATATATATATTTTTCAATTATTATTAAAGATTTAAAATTTTTATACAAAAGCAGTAATTGCATTTCTATATTGGTAAAAATTCAACACATTTTTTCACTTTTCTATATTAGAAAAACAGTTGTAGCAATTTTCTAAGTCAGATGAAAACTCAATTTCTATTTAGTTTTTCTGAAAGGCAGTGTATAAAGTTATAACTTCGTAAAGAAGAAAAACTATAAAAAGCACTAAAAAAGTAACAAGAAAAATAGCTGCATTTTCTTTGTCGAGAAAAATATATGAAACTAAAAAAATAAGAAATACAAATATTTTTATAGTTAGGGTAAGCATGAAATATCTTGTAAATTTTGCCATTTCGTTTTTTCCGATTCTCACCAACATAATTTGAATTATAGCAGTAATTAAAATGAAAAGAGCTAATAGAAATGGAAATACCGGCAAATAAAAATTTTTAAGAATTGTTGTGTAGAAAATCACACTTAAAGTGATAAGAATAGCTGAAAAAACAATCAATTTTGTAATAATAGATTTAAGGGATTTTTGCATCGATATTTATTTTAACAAATCTTTAATGGTATAATATATTGACAAGGCAACTGCGAGAATAGTAAAAATTAGAGTAAATAGAGGGAATTCGAAGCTAAGGAATTCGTCAAGCTTTATTCCACCGAAAACGCCAATCAAGATTATAGTCAGCATTTGGAATGCAATGCCGCTATATTTTGCATAATTATTTAGAGAATTTTTCTGTTTTTTGTTTTTCATTAATTGGGCTTTTACTATCCATATTGCAAGTACCGGTAAAAACAGAACCCGGTTCAATAGCAAGTTTATTAGTAATAATGTCGCCATAAATTTTTGCAGTAGTTTTTAATGAAAGCAAGTCAGAAACCAATATTTTTCCGTTGATTGTTCCCGAAATATCTGAATTCTTGCAATTTATTTCTCCGGTGATTGTACCTGTTTGACCTACCACTAATTTTCCTTTAGTAGAAATATTTCCTTTCAAAATTCCATCAATTCGTAAATCGCCGCTTGAGGTAATATCTCCTGTAATTTTAGTGCCTGTACCTATAAGATTAATAGTATTTGAATCAAGCTCGGTATTTTTTGCCATTGAATTTGTTTTTTTGTTTTTCGCAAACATTATTAATTATATTCATTAAATAATTTGCAAAAATATGATTTATTTGTATTTTTTGAAACAAATATTGGCTTTTAGCTTTTAGCCAACAACCAGCAGCTAAAAACCAACAGCCAACACAAAAAAAAAGAGGAACTATTTTTAATCCCTCTCTTTTCTATATCTGCAAAATTATGCTATTTTATTCTCTGTCGCGACGAATAATTTATCTTCAATGCCTGAGCTTTTCGCAATTCTTGCTTTACATCAGACACTACTCCCATTTTTGTTTCCTCATCGACTTTTAATGATGTGAACATAAATGGAATTTCTGCTTCGTCTTTTGCTTCTCTTTCGCTTGTTATAAAATCCTGAATATCCTCAACTTTTGAAAAAACATCGTTTAGCTGAATTCTTGGTTCAGTTCCCCAAAGTTTTTGAAATTTCTTCTTAGGTGCACCGATATATACATAACTCACCAACGATTTTTTCTCAAGTTTTTTTATCTCAGTTGCTTGAGGTAAAGTTACATCTATCTTCAAATCGTCTTGTTTCATTACAGTTGTTACCATAAAAAAGAACAAAAGCATGAAAACAATATCAGGTAATGAAGCGGTTGAAATAGCCGGGCTACCTCCTTTGTCTTTTCTCCCAAATTTTGCCATAATTATTTTCCTCCAATATTTTTAGGTTCAGCTTCCGAAATTCTTTGCGGATAAACTTTTTTAACAAGTTTCTGCTCATTCTTTTTCAAATCGTCATATTTCGCACCAAATATTTTCATAGACAATCCATTTCGTAATTCATTGTAGGCTGAAATAAGTTCATTTTGCACCTCAATATAGGTCTTATAAGATGTACCTCTATCATTTTGCAATGAAATTACCGCCATTTTTGCTACCGACAAATCGCCAAAAGTTTTGATTGCTTTTTTATATAATCCTGCTTCTTTTCCATTTCCTTTGTCTATTGCTTTCTCCATTTTTACTGAAAGCAATTCCATTTGAGGTAATTCATCACTGTTTTCAGGATTTGATATAAACTCAATTGCTTTTTCTTTTATATCAATTATCTTAGTCAATTTCCCTTCAATCTGAACCTGATTCAAAGTGTTTATCAAAACTATGAAAACATTTCGTTCCTTGATAGGTGGAGTATCTTCAGGCTCCTCATCAACCGGAGGAGGAAGTTTTCGGGATAATCCGGAATCAACATCCATTGTTGTGGTTACTAAAAAGAAAATAAGTAGTAAGAAAGCTATATCGGCCATCGAACTTGCACTAAATTCTCCTGCATCTCTTCTTGCCATAATATGTTTTTATTAAAAAGAGTTAAAATAATTGTTCCGTTTTTTGAACGAAACAAGATATACTATTTGAATGCTTTAGAAACAGCAGAATATATCACAGAAACAATTGCCATAATTCCAACAATATAGGTGGCAAATAATCCTGTTCCTACTTTTCTTGAGAAACTTTGTGCAGCTTTGGTAGTTTCAGCATTCACTAAACCTTCCTCCCCATAGAAAAACTTCTCCGAACCATGAAAATTCATTATTTCATCGGAAGCAATATAATAGGATAAAAATACTATTATCACTAAGCCGCCAATAACAATTAATGATTTTATTGCATTCTGAGGATTTGTAATCATAAATACAAGTGTAAAAATGATAGAAGTTACAGCAGCAAATCCGATAAGAATATATACCCAAAAGAGAGCTGCATCAAGAGCAGGACCAATGGCTGCCAATTTCTCTGAAAATGGTGCCTCGCTATCAAATTGTCCTCCTGCGTAAAAAAGGTATATCGCAAAAACTACCGATATAGCTAATAGAGCAATTGATAGGATTAATGAAACTTTTTTGAGCATAATTACTTATTTTTATGATTAAATTTAACTAAAATGTCTATCAATGAGATAGAAGCATCTTCCATATTGTTAACAATTCCATCAATTTTTGCTACGATAAGATTGTAGAATACTTGAAGAATCATAGCAACAATAAGTCCGGAAACTGTTGTAATAAGTGCCACAGAAATACCTCCTGCAACAAGTGATGCAGAAACATCACCGGCAACTTTAATTGCATCAAAAGCTTCGATCATACCAATTACCGTACCCATAAAACCAAGCATTGGTGCCATAGAGATAAATAGCGAAATCCAGGTTAATCCTTTTTCAAGTAATCCCATTTGAACGCTTCCGTATGAAATTACAGATTTTTCTACCATTTCTATTCCTTCATCGGAGCGATCTAAACCTTGGTAAAAAATACTTGCAACCGGACCTCTTGTATTTCTACAAACCTCTTTTGCTGCGTCAATTCCACCCGAATTTAGAGCATTTTCAACATTTGACAGTAATTTCTTTGTATTTGTTGTAGCTAAATTCAAATATATTATTCTCTCGAAAGCTAATGCAAGACCAAGAATTAAAGCTAAAAGAACGAATGTCATAAAACCCGCTCCACCTTCAATAAATTTTTGTTTTACTTGTTGATGAAAACCAATTTCTTCTTCAACTACCGGAGTATCAGCATCTGTACTTTCTTCTATTACTAGATCGGTGGCTTCTGCTTGTGTCGTATCAACAATAGTTGAATCGGATATTAGTGAATCACTTTCTACGTCTTGTGCAAAAGCATTTTGCGATGCTCCTATACATAACAATCCGATAACTGCGAAAAATGCAAATAGTTTTTTCATTTATTTTTAATTTAAGTTACAATTAATTAACAGTTTATTATTAAATTTATTATTTCCTATTTCTTGCGGAGAGGAAGGGATTCGAACCCCCGGTACCGCTTCAAACAGCACACACGCTTTCCAAGCGTGCACCTTAAGCCACTCGGTCACCTCTCCAAAAAAAAAATTCAAAAAACGCTTTATTTTTGAGGGCACTAAAGTATAAAAAGTATTTTATCTAAAAAAAAACATTTATCAGTTGAAATTAATATTTTATACCATCATATTAAATGCTGAATTTTACACTTTAGTATATCAAAATTAAAAATCATTTATAATGGATAATTGGAGAATATTTTTGAAAGAATCTATTTTTTTGTGTTATATTAAAATCTAAAAATTAGATTCAAAAATTACAAATAATTTACATATCTAAAATAAGTAAAATATGCTGTATGACTTATTTTACAGGAATATCAGAATGGGAAATAGAAATTTGCTTTGGCAATAATCCTTGAGTATTTCCACCATGCCGTATTATATCTCTAACAATAGAAGAATTTATTGGTGTATGTTCTGGTTTTGTAAGTAAAAAAACGGTTTCAATTTCGGGACGCATGGTTTTGTTTACTTGGGCAATTGCTCTTTCATATTCAAAATCGGCAGAAGTTCGTAAGCCTCTCAAAATATACTGAGCTCCTACCCTTTTGCAATATTCTACTGTAAGTTCCATGTATTCATCAACGGCAATTTTTTCTTCGTTTTCGAAAACTATATTTATCCATTCTTTCCTCTTTTCTAATGAGAAAAATCCGGGTTTGTTCGAATTATATCCAATTGCAATAATTATTTTATCGAATATCGACAATGCCCTTCTTACGATTGATTCATGACCAATTGTAAAAGGATCGAAAGAGCCGGGAAAAATTGCTATTTTTTTCATAAGTATTATTTTGAAATAAATAAGTTTTCGAATTTAACTAAAATTTAGAACTTTCAGAATTGTTAATTCTTACCAATAAAAAAGACCTATCAAAACAATTTCGATAGGTCTTTTTATATAATGTAGTTTGTTTTTATCTTTTTGGATTTTTCAATAAACTTTCAAGAGTTATATGCAATTTCTGTCCTCTTAGGTTTTTTGCTAAAATAATACCATTTCCATCAATCAACACGTTTGAAGGTATTCCTCTAACTCCGTAAATACCGGCAGCTTCGCAGTCCCAATATTTTAGGTCGCTTACATGATAATCCCAATTTAAATTATCTTTCTTAATGGCTTCTACCCAAGAATCTTTAGAACGGTCTAATGAAACTCCGTAAATAGTGAAGCCGTTTCCATTTTTGAATTTTTTGCTTTTGTAAGTATTATAAGCACTTACTACATTTGGATTTTCCATTCTGCAAGGTTTGCACCATGAAGCCCAAAAGTCAATCAAAACCATTTTTCCTTGCAAATCTGATAGTTTTAATTCTTTTCCATCGGGAGAATTATATGCCAATTCGGGAGCTTTGTCGCCTACATTTAAACCTACTTTAACTTCAGCGGTTTTTTGTTGCCATTCAATATTTTTATTTACAAATCCGGCTACAACTACAAAAACCAAAGCTGAAACCAAAACAATACTTACTTTCTTCATATCTATAATTTTAAACAATTTTTGCGACAAATGTATAAAAAATAAAACGGCATTTCTCTATTTAACTTTTTTTAACCTTCATGTTTCTTTCCTGGTAATGTTTTCTACTATTTCTATTAGAATAAATCTTTGGCAGAAGTTTTACCATAGAACACAGCTAAACAAGATAAATTTCCTTTTCATTTTTTGGAATTACCTCAGCAATAATTTCGGAATGTTCTTTTCCTGATTCTCTTAAGACTTTTAAAACTGTTTGAGAAATTTTTTCGGGCACTGCAATCAACATTCCTCCAGATGTTTGTGCATCGAATAGCAACATTTTTTGTTCATATTTTACTTTTTTGTCGAAATTGCAATAAGGATTTACAAACTCTTGATTTCGGAACGAAGCACTTGGAATACAGCCCATTTCGGCAAGTTTGTATGCCTCGTCGAACAATGGCACCGAAGCCGAATTTATTTTTATTGAAACATTACTTGCTTGAGCCATTTTCAAAGTATGACCTAAAAGTCCAAAACCGGTAATATCTGTGGCAGATTTTATATGAAATTTTTGCATTATTTCAGCCTCAGTTTTGTTTAGCTGCTTCATTGAATCCAAAACAGCCTGATAGTTTTTCTCAATGACTTCAGCTATTTTCTTGCCGGCCATCACAACTCCCGAGCCAATTGGCTTTGTAAGGATTAATACATCCCCCGGTTTAGCTTCTGAATTTGCAATTACTTTTTCGGGTTGAACAATTCCTGTAACAGCTAATCCGTATTTTGGAATATTATCTGAAATAGTGTGCCCCCCAACTAAAACTCCGCCAGCTTCAGCAACTTTCTCTTGCCCACCTTTCAAAATATCCTTTATAGATTTTATTGGCTGATTTGCAGGAAACATCAGTAAATTCATTGCGGTAAGCACTTTACCTCCCATTGCAAAAACATCGCTCAGAGCATTTGCTGCTGCAATTTGCCCAAACTCAAACGGGTCGGAGCAAACCGGCGGAAAAAAGTCGACTGTTTGAATCAGTGCAATTTCATCGCTAATTTTATAAACCCCGGCATCGTCATGCGTTTCAATATCTACGAGCAAATTTTTGCAATCAATTTTCGGCAGATCTTTTAGTGCAGCAAATAATTCTTTGGCAGGCAATTTTGCCGAACATCCACCATTTTCAATATTTTTTAGTAAATCGAATTTCATAAATTTTCTATCTGTCAAATATTTTATAAGCTATGCGGAATTTTTCTAATATTTCTCCGATTTTATTAATGTTATTTTCATCTTTTTTAAGCCTGATAGCCATTCCACAATTCGATGATAAATCTCTTGGAGTGGGAATTATCTCAAGTTTCAATTTTGCCTCTATCAATAATTTTTCAGCTTTTAAAACTTTGTGAATAGATTCGAATATTAGAACTATTTCGTTTCCCACTACGTTTATTTATTGATTATTGATTATTTAAATATGACTGAAGTTTCCTCAATTTTCCTCCCAAATTATAGATAGCTGGCTATCAGGGATTTTGGGTTTAGTTTTATAAATTAGCCCATATTTATTATCAAACAGATAATTAAAGATACC
>Ga0233431_1002301_pt1 | contig 27256 bp, 25 predicted proteins | sample SI_118_April2016_FD_179867 | JGI IMG/M metagenome (GOLD analysis project Ga0233431, IMG submission 179867) | Seawater microbial communities from Saanich Inlet, British Columbia, Canada - SI_118_April2016_200_MG | ecosystem: Environmental > Aquatic > Marine > Inlet | place: Canada: British...
TGGTAGCAGTCGCCGGATTCAACATAGGTACGACCTTCTCCATATGGCCTTATTCCTACATCTTCATAAGATTGTATATCACTGATGGTAAAGGCGTCATGTAATTCTACCAGATCAAGATCTTTAGTGGGATCAACAACTCCAGCCATACCATAAGCATAATAGGCTGCCATACGAGCGGCGAGGAATCCTGTAAATCCAGGATATCGATCTCCACCGGGGAATCTTTCACCAAGATTCTTATACTGATCAGCTGTTTCATTTGGAAGAAGCGGAATAGCCATATTACGTCGATCTGCAGGTCGAAGTGTGTGACTTCCAGCTGAAACATAAACCTGTAAAGGATTATCAGTGAGTTCATAGGCAGTTTTTTCATCACATAATATTGCACATGCAGCTCCAACACTCATCAAACAGCAATCCAGAGCTCGGAGAGGATCAGCAACAACAGGTGAGTTTAGGACGTCTTCAACGGTAATTTTCATAGGACCCTGGGCATGTGGATTCATTCTGGCATACCCACGATTCTTTACGGCAATTTCAGCCATTGTATTCCTGAATGATTGTTCTGATTTCCCGAATACCTGCCAATATTTCTGAGCCATTACAGCATAGTAACCTGTATAAATATGGCCGAGAGGTGTTTCCCAGTCTTTGTCTGCAGCACAGGAAATATAATTGTTCCCTTCATCAGTTGGGACTTCATCCATTCTTTCCCAACCCATGGCAAGAACGCAGTCAGAATACCCGGATGCAACGGCCTTAAATGCCTCCCACATAGTTGAACCTCCTGTTGCACCACCAGTCTTAATTCCAACATTTCCTAGTGGATCCAGACCAAGACGGTCATGAATAAGTGCCTCACCAAGCAACTGATCGCCAAAATGATCAGCAAAGTGGCCATAATAACATGAGTGGATATATTTTTTTAGTTCACGTGGGGATTTACCGATAAATTGAGCAGCTTCGGCAAACGCGTCAATTACAAGCTCCTCGGTTCGTTTTTCAGGAATTGCTCTTCCAAATTTTGACATTCCGCCTGTAACCATATAAACTGGTTTACTCATCTGCGGGATTCTGAGTTGTCTCTCACTAAATGTAATCATAGGATTCCCTTTGCTTATGTATCAATTTAGAAAACCAATAACATTTTCAGAATGTTAACTCGTCATCATTTTAGACAATCAAAATATGTTGATTTGGGGTGATGTCGGATTTCAAATAATGTATAAATTGGTTTTAAATAATGATACTCATTTGGTAATTATTTAAATTTTCCAATATGGATTACTTATAATAAGATAATCACATATTTTATAGGGCAAATTTACAGGAAACCCAGTGTTATTTTGAATACATATGTTTCTATTTTGTAGCATTTTTGGATAGGATAAATAATATTCGGAGCGATTTGGTCAATAAAACTGTTTCGCCATTTGTGGAATGATTTAGCTTAGCTAATACCACAATTGGAAATTTTACATCACTTTTACATAGAATTAAAAACCATCAGAAAGATAAATATGCGATATGTAGATTTTAGAGAAATGATTCGGAATGAACTTCAAAATAATCCGAAAGGATCAACATGGGCGGAGCTCAAAGAATCCCTCAAACTATCTTATAGTAAACCATGTCCCACATGGGTCAAGAATATGGAACGGGAAATCGGTTTAGTGAGGTTTAAAGGAAGTGGACGAGCTCTTCTATGGAATCTCAATCAAAACCTCACCGGCTCCAAGAAGGTAAAATAAAATTGAAATGGAGTTAAATCACTTTGAACTAAAGACGATTTAATTTTCCTTCCACTCTCCCATTTGCTCATATTTCGCCATTCGCTGATGGATCAGATCATCCTTATCGAGTCCTGAAAGATATTTAAATTCTTCCAGTAATACTTTTTTTAACTCAGCGGCGGAAGCCTCTGGATTGAAATGAGCCCCATTATCAGGTTCTGAAATTATTTTATCGGCAATCCCCATCTCAAAAAGATCATTGGATGTCACTTTCATTGCATCGGCAGCTTCGTTTGCTCTTGATGCATCTCTGAATAATATTGAGGCACAACCTTCAGGAGATATCACTGAATACCAGGTATTTTCAAGGCAAAACAATCTGTCACCTACTCCGATACCCAAAGCACCACCGGAGGCACCTTCGCCAATAACCACACAAATAACCGGTACTTTAAGAAGTGACATCTCAAAGAGATTTTTGGCGATTGCTTCAGCCTGACCCCTTTCCTCTGCACCTAATCCTGGATAGGCACCCTGGGTGTCGATAAGAGTGAGCACCGGGATATCAAATTTTTCGGCAAGTTTCATCATTCGAAGGGCTTTTCTATAACCTTCAGGTCGAGGCATGCCAAAATTTCGTTTTAAATTTTCTTTTGTTCCTTTTCCTTTTTGCTGACCAATGACTATAAATGATTGTCCATTCATGATCATCATTCCAGAAATTATCGCGGCATCATCGGCAAAATATCTGTCTCCATGTAATTCAAAAAATGATTCTGACATCATATTTATATAATCCATCGTATGTGGTCGATCAGGATGTCTTGCCAGTTTTACTCTATCCCAACGGGATAGTTTGGAATATACGTCTTTTGTTTTTGCTTCAAGCTTTCTCTGTAACTGCTTGATATTGGATGAAACATCAACGCCGGTCTGAATACCCGTTTTTTTCAATGCTTCTATTTTTTCATTAATATTCTGAAGCGGTGCTTCAAAATCAAGTATATAGTTTGGCATTATATCCTCAAGATAGATTTTAAAAGAATTTCAAGATCAAAAACCAGGTTATGATTCTGGATATAGTATTGTTCGAATTCAGAAATTGAATTCATACCTGTATCATTTTTAAGCTGATGCAAGCCAGTGATTCCTGGTTTTATCATACTTTTTGGATCTGGCTCTGTGTAATTAATCACTCTGCTTCCCACAAAGGAAATCTCGCCAGCAATTATTTTATACAAATATGGTAGATTCTTTATGAAACTACTATTGGAATCCAACTCAGTTAATTTTATTGGAGCATGATTCGTGTTCCAGATCTTTATTACCTTAAATTTTCCTGAAATAAAATAGAATAACTGGATTGGCAGTGTGATCAATATTAGAATCGAAGCAAGACTGAAATCGAATATACGTTTTGTAAATAAATGAATATGATCAAAAAGTGGGAAGTCAATATCAACGAGGGGAACGCCGCCAATATCTTCAATTACTCCTTTACCAATTAGATAATGCTGTCCATCCGGCACAAATTTAAATACTACATTGCTAGATGATAGAATCTGTATTTGTTCTATAATTGTCGATACTGGATAGGATTCTTCCAGAATAATTAATTCATTTATTTGAGAGTTTTTGACAATATCACTCAATTCATGCAAACGTCCCATATATGGCAGTTTATCATCGGCTCTCCCACAGAATGATTCATCAATATATCCATGTATTTGATAATATAAGGATGGATTTCTATTCAAAAGATTGGATATATTTTTTGCGGAATCAAAATTACCAAGAATAATGGCTTTACGGGTAAATAGAGGTGGAAATTCAAATGATTTTATCCTTCTCTGACGATATCGAATATGAACAATTATTCTCCACAGGCTGATTAAAAATGCTGAGCAGAAAAAGGTAATTATGAGCAGCACCCTTGAATAAGCAAAAATTGATAAAAAATATGTAGTGCTGGTGACAAGTACAAAGGTTATGGTAGATGAAACAAGTGCCCGGCCATAAGATAAATTATTCTTTTTGTATAATTGAAGCCAGATTGCCGTCGCGAACCAAATAGCTAAATAAGTAAACAACAACTGCCAGTGATCAACAATATAAGATAGAGTAATTGGAATCCCATGATGATAGGGATACCATAAAAGCATACCAAAGATATACGAAAGAATGATAAGCCCGCTATCATAAGTTGATGAAATTATTGAAGAACGAAAATGTTTTGTATATGTAATTAATTTTCTAAGTTGGATTGCTGCCTTGAGAAATATTCTCAGTATAAACCAGAATTTGAATTCATGAGAATATTTTTCGAAAAATTGATATGCTGAATGATGAAATTGTGCCAAAGTATTATAAGGGGCATGCTTCATGCTTTCACCCTTATAATGTATAATTTGGGTTTGAGGGATATATTTTACTTTATATCCTTTAGATTTGACACGATAACAAAAATCCGTATCCTCAAAGTAGAGAAAAAACCTCTCATCAAATTTACCGACTTCATCGAATACTTCCCTCTTAAACATCATACACGATCCACTAACAGCATCTGTTTCCTGTATAGTAGATTCATTCTGGTCAGTTTGATTATATTTTGCAAACATTTTGACCTTGGGGAACAATTTCTGGAGACCCAGCATCCTGGGTAATGCCACAGAAGGTCGAGGAAAGCTTCTTCTGGATGCTAGCTGAAAAGATCCATCAGGATTCAATACCTTGCAACCAACAACACCAGTGTCAGGATTGGATAAAAGATATTCTGATAAGATCTCTAAAGTATCCGATTTTATAATCGAATCTGGATTCAATAAACATATATGATTACCATCTGACATGGCAACACCCTGATTGACAGCATGTGAAAATCCCATGTTCTCTATATTTATCTTCAATTTAACTGCTGGATATTCTTTGGAAATCATGTTTACAGAGTTGTCAAAAGAATCATTATCTATAACAATAATTTCCATCTGGTCGATAACCGTGCTGTCATAGATAGCGCTTAGACATTGACGAAGATAATCGCTGACATTGTAGCTAACAATGATGATGCTTAAGGTCAAATGAGTCCTAGGATTCTTTTAAGTTTTAATTTTGGAACCATCCATATAGCTTCATAGATTATTTTTTTTGACATCTTTGATTTACCGACGGTTCTATCTACAAAAACAATGGGGATTTCTTTAATCTTAAATTTCTTAATCCATGAAAGATAATTCATCTCAATTTGGAAGGCATAACCCTCTGATTTAATTTTGTCCAACTCAATTGCTTCTAAAACCTTACTGTTGAAACATTTAAAACCACCTGTAGAATCCTTTACCGGAAGACCGGTTATAATCCTTGAATAGATATTGGCAAAATAGCTAAGCATCAGTCGTCTTAACGGCCAATTTGCCACATTTACGCCTTTTATATATCTACTGCCAATTATCACATCGAATATTTTTGATTCGTTCAACATGACCGGAATTTCTATAGGATTATGCGATAAATCAGCATCAATTTGGACAACCCTGTCATACCCATTTTCAAGCGCCCATTTAAATCCCTCGCAATATGCGGTTCCCAATCCCAATTTGCCGGCACGAACAATTAAATGCAGCTGAGGATCTGTTTTCATTAGCTCTCGAACCAATTTGTGGGTTCCGTCAGGTGAGTTGTCATCCACAATCAGAATATCACTCTCCGGAGTTGTTGAGTGTACTTGTAAAATCAAATCAGCGACATTTTCTATCTCATTATATGTAGGGGATACGATGACTACTTTCAATTTAATTCATTCCTAGTTTTATTTGATCAAGGCAGTATTGAATAGGATATACTTTTACATCTAATTCTGATTGGATTTTATCTGTGCATAGACCGCTATGTTTTGGCCTGGGAGCTAACTGATTCAAATCCTCTGTTAATATCGGATTGATGAGAGATTCATCAAAATCAAAAGTACGAGCAATCATCAGGGCAAATTCATATCTGTTTACATTATCATCACTACCATAATGGTATATCCCTTCGGTATTTAAAACAATGCATTTCAGGATCACTTGAGAAAATGGAATCACCCAGGTAGGATTACTGGTCTGATCTGTCACGACATTTATTTTTTTCCCTTGGTTAAGAGATGTGTAAACCCAGGCGAAAAAGCTGGCCTGATCATGTGTGGTAGATTGGTACAACACATTTGGACGTAAAATGAGATATTTTCTTCTAGATCCTCTTAAGGCATTCTCTCCAGCCAATTTTGTTCTACCATAATAAGAAATCGGATATGTCTTGTCTTCTTCTTTATAGGGTCCATTTTTACCATCAAAAACATAATCACTGGAAATATGAATAATCCGCGTCGATTGTTGTGATGCTTTTATAATATTTTCAAGACCGTGAACATTTACAGACCAGGCAAGATCTCTTTGAACTTCTGATTGATCTACATTAGTGTAAGCTGCGGTATTAATTATGATATCTGGGATATATTCGTTAACAATATTATCTACAGTCTCAAAATTGGTGATATCCATTTCAATAAATGCAATTGAGCTTTGTTCAATATTTGGTATGTTAAGATCTGATCCTAATACATTAAAATGATCCTTTAAAAGGTTGGAAAGTGATCTGCCAAGCTGACCATTTGCACCAATGATGAGTATCTTTTTTTGCACTATAATTTGCTTCCGGCTAATTTAAATTCTGCCAATTTTTGAACTAAAGAGTCATCTGAGATTGATAGAATTTCGGCAGACAAAATAGCTGCATTTATTATTCCGGCCTTTCCAACTGCCATTGTAGCAACCGGCACTCCTTTTGGCATTTGAACCGTAGAGAGTAGAGCATCCATGCCATCCATCATGCCACCTTTTAGAGGTACACCAACTACCGGAAGAGTGCAATTTGCTTTTATGGCTCCTGCAAGATGGGCTGCCATACCTGCCGCCCCAATAATAACTTTGTAACCATTGTCTCTGGCACTTTTTGAGAATTCCTCAACATCAGCAGGATTCCGATGAGCCGATAAGACAAATAAATCCCATGATATATTAAAATACTCAAAATATGGTTTTGCCGACATTATTGTATCTCTATCGGTTTCACTGCCAATCAGTACTGCAATTTTATTCATTTAATCCTCATAGTATTATCAAATATCATCAAAGTCCATTGCTTTAATTATCCTTCGAACCCCTAATATTTGCATCAAGTATTATTGCTTCCAATTGTTTGATCAAGGCCATTTTCTCATGACCGGGATAATTAATAAAGCCACTTATTAACAGATAACCTGACTCTGGTTTTTTAAAAAACATCGTAAAAAATGGTCCCCCACTATCATTTTCAGGATGGAAATAATTTCCTCTTAATAGTGGGATTGATTTTGACTCGTGTTTTACAATCTCACTACTTCGAAAATCTCCAGTGATTTCGACACTCCCAAAAGTTGATTCCAGCAGAATTTCTAAAAGTACCCATGTTTCATCAGGAGATGAAATATCATCAAAATCCGCTTCATGAAAAGTTATCCATCTATAGGGATAACCACGGCCAATCCATAAGAACGGCGGTTCTGAAATATCCTGGAGAAATTTATAATCTTTCTGAATCATGATATCGACATCAAATACATCAGAAATATGTTGACTCAAAGAGGAATTCTCTCCTTTGCTCTTTGCATATGCGATCATGGTTTTGTGCGCTGTACTGTTTAACTCTTCATAAAACCAATTGTGATAATTCTGAAGCTGTTGTTTAAGCTGAAATGCATCAAATGACTGTATCCCTAAGAATATCTGATTCTTACTATACATATTCTCAATGGCAATTACGGAATCCGTACTGCTGATAGCATTGTGAATTCTTTCAAATAATCTGTCACCAGTTTCGTCCGCTGGGTTTATAAGGGAGATGACCATCAAATTATGACGGTTTGAATATTCGCTAAACTCATGAGGTTCATGCCAGACAACGGAATATAATTTCTCAGGTTGGGGTAAATTTAATTCTAAACTAAAAAAGTCATCTATTAATGGCTTAACCAGTTGTTTATCTTCAATTGAACAGAATACATCAATGGCATTATATTCACCGATTGCCGACCTTTTTGAACTGCAGGCAAAAACCAGTATTAATAGAAAAATTAAACTTTTCTGCATATTATCTCCAATGATGATGCATATGTATTTCCATGTACAAAAATATTTGCTAAGGATTGAATTGTTTGTACCGCAGATTTCATGTATTCTGATATGGACTTCGAATTCTGACTCAACAAAATATTATAGGGAGTATCCTGCAATAGTGGTTTTGTTTCAAGGATTTCAAACCCATTATATTCAAGCAATTCTCTTAATGTGTCACTGCAAAAATGATATAAATGTCGAGGGGCATCATATGGTGCCCATGTTTCAGGGTAGAACCGTCTTTCATAGGCATTATAATTCGGTACTGCAAATAGACAGAATCCATTATCATTTAACCTGGAATGCAAAAATTCAAACAATGATTTAACATCATGTATATGTTCAAGAGAATGCCACAAGGTGATTAAATCATAATATTCAGTAGACGGTATATTTTTAAGTTGATGATAAATACTTATATTGGTGTCGCTCTGTAAGTCAATAGAATCTTCATCTGTTTCCATTAATGAAACATCCCAGCCATGAGTTTTCATATACAAGCAAAAATCACCTCTACCGCCACCAATATCAAGCAGTTTTCCATTATTGATGTATTTACTGATATCTTGTCTTTTCTTTTGCAATGCAAAATTTCTTACGAAAGAATAAACTTTATTGAATAAAGTGTCTTTTGTCCTTGAATGTGGATCATAATCTGGATTTTTATAGTAATCTCTAATTTCGTTTTCATCTGGGCGAGGATTCAGATAAACAAAATTGCATTCGCATTGAACCAGATCAAATATGTTGTCTGAACCTGGATTTAACCTGTCGGTTAAATTTTTGATCAATCGATAATTATCACTGCCACAGATGATGCATGGGACAAATTCCATTTAGTCTGAGATTGCTTTCTCTTTGGTAGATTTTAATGCCATTTGGTTTTTAACAAGAAAAAATATACCTGAGATCACCAAAATTATTGATATCCACTGTGCACCGGATAAATAAAAATATTTAGGATTGAGTCGGATAATTTCTACAAAATATCTTGCTATTCCAACCAGCACCATGTACATATACATGATTTCACCCTGGAAACGCTTTTTGAACCTTCTGTTAGATAGAATAAAAAATATTATTAAATAGGCTATCATCTCATATAGTTGAGTCGGATGCACCAGGAAATCTACTGGTGGTGCACCGTTAGGAAAAGCGATACCCCATGGAAGATCTGTAGCCTTGCCATAATCGTCTCCCACAAGAAAACAGCCAATACGGCCAATCGAATGGCCAAGAACAAGGTATGGGACCATCCAGTCAGCAACAGATTTCCAATTAAGCTTATGTTTTCGGATGAAAAGTGTCACAGCAAAAACACCACCGATAAATCCACCATAAAATACCATTCCAGCGCCAAAATTTTGAATTCCATCTGCTAAACGAGATAAATTAAATGTAAAGATACCCATGAAAATATCTAATATACCTGAAAGGTTATCCAACCCTCCACGGTTGCCAGGAATATTTTCGAGAATATAATATATCTTAGCTCCCAGAATACCACCAATGGCTGCCCTAAATGTCAATTCGTCAGCAATGGAGCTATCCATCCCCATTTTAATGACATCTCTCTTTAGGAGAAGATTGCCAGTTACAAAAGCGATAACCATCATTGCTCCAAATGAAGAAATAACAAAGTCTCCAAAACGTAATAGTTCAGGATACATTGATTTCCTCACCACAGGATGTACAGAATTTATTATCTTTTAAAATACTTGATCCGCAGTTTTTACAGAATTGTTCTTCTTTTGCTATTTTGGATTCTTGTGGTATATTTTTATCCCCTTTCTTTCCAAATTTCCAAATGATAAATATCAACACTACACCAAATACTGCAAATAACAAAAAAGTATATTTCTTCACATTCTGATTTTGTAAAACCAAATTATCATTTTTCTGAGCCGATGGCGATTCTGAGTTTGTTGTATTATCCTGCTGTTCAAAATTTTCTTTTAGGATGTCTACAGTCGTCCGGTGTGAAGGATTGTCGTATGATAATTCTATGGTGAAGTTTTCGTTTGGCTCAAGAGAATCCAGATGCTGTCTAAAAAAATGTATATCATATTCATTTTGAAATTCTTCTGGATCGGTTAGATTAGTTCTAAAATTCTCCCCGATAAGATGCTTTTGAATTAGGACATGATAATGGTCTAATAATTTATTCGTACTGAATTCATATTTCAATTCTCTATGGTCAGATTCATTAAAGGGATTAAAATAGAATTGAGAGTAAAAATGTGACTGAGTCAGTTGTATCGGCATGATTGTTTTATCATTTACCACAATAATATCCTGTTGAACCATAGTTTCCTCTCCATTTTCATCAAGCCCTTTCTTCAAGGCCATTCTTGAACCGGGAGGTAGAGTTATCTCAATATCATATGGAAGTTCTGACTCTAATATGTCAATTTGAATTGTGACTAAAACACCGGGATGATCATATTCTGGCCACAGTCCTATAACAATTTCTTCAAATGGTGCTTTTTGTGCAAAAAAGGTATTTAAGAGAAATACAAAGAAAATTACTTTTTGAAACATAAGATTAATTCCTGAATTTTAGCATTAAATTTACAAACTTGAAATAAGAATATCATAGTACACATGAGAGTAAACCGCAACTCCCAATCCTCTGGTAAGATATAAAATTGAAAGATAACAACCAGCGGAAAATCTATACAAAAAAGATTGCCATGAAAAAACATCTCCATATACACCAATATAATGAAATATTGAAAAGAATATACTTGAGAACACAATTGAAATCGACAGAGAATATACTTTTCCTGACCCAAATAATTTATGGCTGATAAATATCAAAATGGAGATCAATAAAAATCTAAATACGATTTCTTCATAAACTCCTGCCCCTATCGAGAGATAGAATTGTTCAAATGTTGAAAAAGAAGTGGGAACTGATAAAAGCTGATTACCAAAGATTAATATTACAAATAAGCAGAATGCCCAAAACATTCCCTCCAAAATCATAATAGAAAGAACCGGTAGTTTTATTGAGTTAGAGAATTCACGTTTATAATATAAAATTATTGATATAATTACAAGATTAAGAGATAAAATATAAAATGTCTCAGCATATTTACCAAAGAATTGAAAAAACACCCTGATCAGCACATCTGCACCGTTTCGAAGTTTATATGCTGTATTCCAATTTATCAAATACCCCATAACAGAATAAATAGCTACCAGTGGGGAAATTATAATCAAGCTGTAATAATGGGATCTGCTTAGACGAAAATACTCAGTCATTACTAGTTTCTGTGATATATCAAACTATTAAAAACAGAATTGTGGTAATTATTAATCCTCGCCAATTTTTAGCACTGCAAGGAAAGCTTCCTGAGGTAATTCTACATTGCCAACCTGCTTCATACGTTTTTTGCCCTTCTTTTGTTTTTCAAGAAGTTTTCTTTTTCGCGAGATATCGCCACCATAACATTTTGCAGTTACATTCTTTCGAAATGCACGAACCGTTTCTCTCGCCAGTATTTTCCCGCCCACTGCTGCCTGGACAGGTATTTCAAATTGCTGTCTATGGATAACTTCTTTTAATTTCCTGCAAAGAGATGCGCCCTGTTTATAGGCATTACTTTGATGTACGATGAGGCTTAGGGCATCAACTGGCTCAGTGGCTATTCTGATATCGAGTTTTTGCAGCTCCCCAGGCCGATCCTCGATAAATTCATAATCGAAAGAAGCATATCCTCTTGTAACAGATTTCAATTTTTCAAAAAATTCATAAATAACTTCACCGAGAGGAATTTCAAATAGTAATTGTACTTTTTTTGGTGTGATATAGCTTGTGGATTTGTAAACACCTCTTTTTTCTATACATAATTTCATTACCACACCGATGTATTCTGGGGGTGTTATTACTTCAGCGTTAATATATGGTTCGAGAATTTTATCTATTTCCATTGGATCAGGCATATCAGAAGGATTGTCAACTGTAATCTTATTACCATTTCGCAAAATCACTCTATAGCGAACATTTGGAGAGGTGGTAATCAAATTCATATTGAATTCCCGTTCAAGTCTTTCCTGAACAATTTCCATATGTAAAGGACCCAGAAAACCACATCTAAACCCAAAACCAAGGGCAATCGATGTATTTGGTTCAAATGATAATGCAGAGTCATTCAGTACTAATTTTTGAAGGCTTAACCTTAAGTCTTCATAGTCGTTGGTATCAACTGGATATAAACCAGCAAACACCATTGGCTTGATTGGACGATAACCAGGGAGAGCGTGACTTGCTTTGCTTTCTTTTACTGTAAGCGTATCCCCAACTTTTATCTGCCTGACATCTTTAACATTTGTAATTATATATCCCACATCACCGGCATTTAATTGTTCAACAGGAGACTTCGTCATTTTCAAGATACCCACCTCGGCAATTTCATGACCAAGGGTGGTGTTGGCAAAATATCGGGCCGTCATACCCCTTTTTAATGATCCATCAAACACTCTCACATAAGGTACCACACCACGGAACTGATCGAATGTAGAGTCAAATATCAGCGCACGGGTTTCATTAACTGTAGATAATTTTGGACAGGGAATTGTTTTAATAATTGCATCAAAAACAGATTGAATATTTATATTATTCTTTGCACTAATCAGAAGAACATCATCTTTAATGCATCCTAATAATTCACAAATCTGAGAAACCGAGCTTTCTATATCGGCGGCAGGCATATCAATTTTATTAATAACCGGAATGATTTCAAGATCAGCATCCAGGGCGAGATAAGCATTACTAACAGTCTGTGCTTCTACACCTTGAGCGGCATCCACCAATAATAAAGCGCCTTCACAAGCGGCCAGGCTTCTTGAAACTTCATAGGTAAAATCTACATGTCCGGGAGTATCAATTAAATTCAGTATATAATCTACATTATCACTATGCTGGTACTCCATTTGTATTGGATGCGATTTTATTGTGATACCCCGCTCCCTTTCAAGGTCCATGTCATCAAGCACCTGACTTTTCATATCTTCGGACGTAATTGTGTTGGTAGCTTCCAACATTCTATCTGCCAACGTAGATTTCCCATGATCTATATGGGCAATTATACAAAAATTTCTTATATTTTCTATTTTCAAAGGTATTCTTCTAATTTATTTATTTATTTTTTCGTAAAATCGTATTATTTAAATAACCTATCAGTTGCCTGAGAATTTTGCTTTTCTTTTTTCAATAAAAGCCAACATGCCCTCACGGCAATCAGACGATTCAAATGCTTGTTTAAAATATTCTGCTTCCAGTGTCAATCCTTCTTCAAGTGAACAGTCCAGCCCCTTGTTGATTGACTGAATAGAGTAATTCACAGAAAGTGGTCCATTTCTATTTATTTTCTTTATTACATTCAGACAATATGATATTAACTCATCTTGAGGCAATATTTCATTAACCAGTCCGATTGTTTTTGCTTCTAAAGCATTGATCATTTTGCCAGTTAACAAAAGTTCCATTGCTCTACCTTTACCAATAAGCCTTGGTAATCTTTGAGTACCGCCAAAGCCCGCAATGAGACCCAGTGCGACTTCAGGTTGCCCAAACATTGCTTTATCAGAAGCATATCTAATATGGCATGCCATGGCCAACTCACATCCTCCGCCTAAAGCAAAACCATTAACTGCAGCTATAACCGGTTTATTTAAGTTTTCAATTATTTGAGTTAGATTTTGCCCTTTATGAGAGTGAGATTCTGCTTCCTCAGCAGTCAAACTTGATAATTCTTTTATGTCAGCTCCAGCAATAAATGACTTACTACCCTCACCTGTGATTATCACACCGGATATTTTTGTATCATTATTCAATTTAATGAATTTTTCTGTTAATTCATCTAAAACTTTAGTATTTAAAGCATTTAGATTCTTTTCTCTGTTTATTGAAATAATACAGACAGCACCAATCATTTTTGATTTTATTACATTCATATTTATTTCCTCCAAAAACTCCTGCTGAATAATACCATAATAGTAAATATCTCTAACCTGCCAAGCAGCATTACGAAACTTGAAAGCCATTTTGCTAAAACCGGGAAATGTCCCCAGTTATCCATCGGTCCAATATTACCAAGACCTGGACCCATGTTCCCGATAGCAGACGCGCTGGCAGTAGTTGCAGTTATGACATCAATGCCCAAGGATGAAAATAAGACCGCTGTAAAAATGAAAATGACTATGTAGAATAGATAAAATCCTAAGGTATTATTTATAACATTATCAGGAATTATTCTTTTTCCAATAGTCAAGGGGAAGACGCCTTTTGGATGAATTAATCGTCTTACTTCCACCGTGAGATATTTAAATACCAGCATTGTTCGAATAATTTTTAATGCTCCTGTGGTAGATCCTGCCGATCCACCTATAAAAAATAAAAAGAAAATAATGGTTCTTGAAAAGGGAGGCCACATTTCAAAATCTTCGGTTGCATATCCAGTTGATGATAAAAGTGACATTATCGTAAAAGCCGAGTGCCTTACTGTATCAAGATTAAAACCATATAATTTTATTGATATATTTATAGCAATAATGATTGTAAGAGTCAGTGCAGTACCAAGATAAAACTGAAACTCACTATCCTTCAAATATCCAAATTTCCGACGTGATAAAAATATAAAATGAAGAGAAAAGTTAGTAGCAGCAATGAACATAAATAGAATTATTGTCCATTCTATTAATGGAGACTGAAAAAAACCAATGCTTGCTGATTTAGTTGAAAAACCACCTGTGGCCATTGTACCAAATGAATGACACAGAGAATCGAACCAGGTCATCCCCTCTAATTTTAAGATTAACGTTTCAATAATCACGAAACCAACATATATACCCCACAGATACTTTGCAGTTTGTTTGACACGTGGTGTCAATTTATCAGCTAAGGGACCAGCAACCTCAGCTCGGAATAACTGAACGCCGCCAAAACCCAGCAATGGTAAAATGGCAATACTAAAAACAATAATTCCCATGCCGCCAATGAAATGGGTAAAACTCCTCCAAAACAGTATGCCATGAGGGATATTTTCAATTATATTTGTTGAAGGATGTCCAAGTATACTTGCCCCAGTGGTGGTCAAACCTGACATGGCTTCAAAAAATGCATCAGTATATGTTGGAATAGCTCCAGAAATATATGCAGGTAACGCACTAAAAATTGCCATTACTAACCATGCACTGGAAACAACAGCATATCCATCTTTTATAGTTAATTCAATTTTGCGGGATCTGGTAAAGATAAATAAAATTAAGCCAACAGTTATGGTAATGACCGTGGATTTAATTATGGGTATCAGATCTGATTCACCGTAGTAGACACTCCATGCTGCACTGAACAACATTGAAATCCCCAGGAAAACTAGAATTGCCCCGAGAATATTAAATATACTTTTAAAATGCATATTTTAGGAAAACAGATCTTCTGCTTTTTTTACTAAAGCGGGCTTTGTAAATATAAGTAATCTGTCATTAGCTTTGATGGATGAATGGCGATTGGGAATTTCAACTTTGTGATCTTCTTTAATAATGGCACCGAGAGCGATATCTTCTGGTATTTTTTCAATGTTGTATTTTCTTCTCACATATTTGCAATTACTTCCAACAGTCAATTCAATTGATTCGATATCGATATCTTCAAACCTGGATACAAAAATACTACTACCGCTTCGTATAAACTTAATTACCTCATTCACTGCAGAAATATTTTTACTAACAATTGCATCAATCCCAAGTCTTCGTACAGCGTGCAGATGACTTGTTGTTACAATATGCGTTATGACTTGTTTTACACCAAGATGTTTACAAAGCAGTCCACACATAATATTCGTCTGTTCATTTTCAGTTACTGATATGGCAACATCCATTTGATCAACATTTTCGGTTTCCAAAAATTCCAGATCTGTAGCACTGCCAACCAAGATAAGAGTTTCTGATAGTTTCGTACTTATGGGTTTGGCTTTTTCCCCATTTATATCTACTAATCTCACGTTATAATCTGTTTGAAGAGATTTTGCCAGCAATCTGCCAATTTTCCCGGCACCAAAAATGATTATATTTTCCACATTGATGGCAGGTTTACCAACCATCTGCTGAATTTTTGATATATCCCTTTTCTTTCCGGAAAAAAATACAATATCATCTTTCTTATATTTTGTGTATTTATGGGGGATAAAGCTATGGTCTGACCGGATTATAGTGACAAGTTTATGCGGAATAAATGGATTTGACAACTCAATATTGTGGGCAGTTCTTCCAATCAGAGGGGATGATGGTTCCAGTTTAATCCCTACCATAACGATTTTGCTATCGTGAAATTCCTGGATTTCAACAGATGAGGGCTGGCGGATCAGCATTTCTATTTCTTTTTGAGCTGCCATTTCAGGATAGGTAACCATGTCGATGCCAAACTGCTCTGGTGTAATGACAGCATTTTTGTGTCTGTACTCTGTATTCCGCAATCGGCAAACAACTCTTTTTGCGCCCATTTTCTTGCCAATTCGGGATGCAACAAGATTTACCTCATCAATACGGGTCAGGCATAATAATATATCAATCTCATCCATTTCAATTTGGGCGAGAATTCTTTGAGAAGCACCGTCACCTTCAAAGACCTTTGCATCGATACTATTACTAATACGTCGACACTTTTCAGGATTGATATCGACAACTGTGATATCATAGTTTTCTTTAGATAGGGTTTGTGCCAGGTTGTACCCTACTTCTCCTGCACCAATGATAGCTATTTTTAAATCCATTTAACTCGATTGAATATGAAGGGGAAAAATAACTCTTCCACAATTATAAAAAAAACAAATATGAAAGATAGTTTGCAAAAAAAAACGCCCCCTTAAAGGAGGCGCTTTAAATGCAATAAAGTAATTTCTATTTTAATAATGTCATTGTAATGGAGTCAGTATACTGTGGAGCATTCATTTTCAGAATATATCTTCCGCTTGCTACAGAAGCACCATCATTATTTAATCCATTCCATACAATTAAATATTCTCCAGCATCTCTATAACCACTTACCAGTGTTTTTACTTCAGCACCATTAATATTATAAATCACGGCTGAAACGAAACCAGGCTCAGCAAGTGAGAATGGAATCTGTGTTGTAGGGTTAAAGGGATTTGGGTAATTCTTTGATAATGAAGTTACAGTAGGGATATTATTTTCGCCAAAATTGACTTCGAATCCTGAAACTGAAGTAAGAATTTCCTGACCATGAATTCCAGCAAGGATTACATCAGAAAATTCAACAAAGCTGGATCCGGAGAAATTATCTACAGGTTTAAATTCCATTTCAATCATATTTGCCACACCATTTGCACTTACAATTGCGACGCCATCCAAACTAAAGAGTAAACCTCTTATGACCCCATTATCTTTTTCTTTATAATTAAAAGAATATTGAGTCATCAAATTTGTACATTCAACAAATTCCAGTTCATCCGTATCGAATAAAATATCAAACTGAAGACCATAAATATCATCTTCAGCATTGATAACAATATCAAAAGACGAGACATCATTGCCTTTATTTAGAGTTGATTTAACCATCCCGATGCTGGCGGTATTTGAGAAAACCAGTCCGATGGTTGTAATTATTGCGATAATACTTTTAGTATGTTTCATTTAAAATTCCTTACGATTAATGCAAAAACTTATAATTTATATCTCTATCAATCCTAGTATCATTTGGCCTTAATTGTAACAAAACATTACTTATTTCCCTCTTTTACTCTTGTGACATTACAGCCGAGTCCAATAAATTTTTCTTCTATTTTTTCATATCCTCGGTCAATATGATAGACTCTTGAAATTTCACTTTTCCCTTCTGCCGCAAGTGCTCCAATCAGTAATGAAGCGCTGGCCCGGATATCTGTTGACATAACAGGGGCACCTTTTAAGGCAGAAACACCAGTAATCTGAGCCCTGTTTGCTGTCAGAGATATTTGTGCACCGAACCTGGTTAACTCGGCTATATGGGTAAATCTGTCATGATATATTTCATCAATAATAAGGGAACTGCCTTTTGCAATTGTCATCATTGCCATCCATTGGGCCTGGAGATCAGTTGGAAAACCTGGATATGGAGCAGTTGTAATATCAATAGGTTTCACCTTACTACTGCTAATGATATGAATAGAATCATTTGTATAATTTATGGTAGACCCAGTTGCCCTCAACTTTGTAATTACCGACGCCAGATGGTCTGGGTTAACATTTTCCAAAGTAATATTGCCACCAATCATACCTGCAGCAATCAAAAAGGTGCCAGCTTCAATTCGATCAGGAATAACGGTGAATTCGCAGCCAGCTACAAAATTCTTTTTACCATTTACAGTTATAACTCGTGTCCCTTTGCCGTGGATGTCAGCGCCTAAAAGCTGTAGAAAATCAATCAAGGAATCAATTTCAGGTTCTCGTGCTGCATTAGAAATTACTGTTATTCCTTTGGCTTTTACAGAAGCGGTTATGGCATTTTTTGTTGCGCCCACACTTGGGAATTCAAAATTAATTTCAGTACCTACAAGTTTCCCCGATGCAATAATATTTCCTTGATTCAAATCTACTTTGGCGCCCAATTTGCGCAAAGCATCTAAATGATAGTTAACTGGTCTTGGCCCCCAGGCACAACCCCCAGGTAGAGATACTTCAGCATAATCAAATCTACTGATTAGAGCTCCAAGAATATCAAATGATGCCCGCATGGTTTTGACTAATTCATATGGTGCTACTGGATTGTCACAGGGCCTTGTATCAATTTCCATAATATTTTTTGAATGGGATACCTTCGCACCAATAATTTCAAGCAACCTAGCCATCGTTCTTGTATCACGAAGATTTGGAACATTTCTCAAAATATATTCACCTGGTGAAATAACGGTGGCAGCCATGATTGGTAAAACTGCATTTTTAGCACCACTTATTTCTACCGAACCTGATAATGGAATTCCTCCATTTACTAATAATTTATCCATTGGACCCCCGAAGTAATTCTTTTGCTTGTGATATACCGGATTTTGTTATATCTGATCCGCTTATTAATCCGGCAATTTCATTTATCCTCGATGATTTATCAAGATTCATGAACTTTGTCATTGTTCGATTATTCTCTTCAATTTTGAATATTCTAAAATGATCTTTCCCTTTTGCAGCTATCTGAGGAAGATGAGTAATACAAATGATTTGATGTGAATTACTTAAACTTTCAAGTATTCCACCAATCTTTTCAGCGGTGCTGCCAGAAATTCCGTTATCAACTTCGTCAAATACCAGTGAAGGAGAGGAGTTTTTATCAAGAAGTACTATTTTCACTGCAAGCATAAAACGAGAGGTTTCACCTCCGGAGACTACCTTTATAAAAGGATTTAGATCTTCTCCAATATTTGTAGATATGAAAAATTCGCAATCGTCCAATCCTGTTGAGATAAATTTTCCATCTGGTAATTTACTGAGCTTGACAATAAATTTTGTATTTTCCATATCCATACCAAGGAGCAGATTACATACAGAGTCCTGAAACTTTACCGCCGCCTTTTTCCTCAACTTGGATATCTGCAATGCTATTTTGTTATATCTTTGACGAGTCTGGGAAATTTTTCTTTCCTGCAACCTGATGTCTTCATCAAAAGATTCTTTTTTGCTCAATTTCTGATTCAAATAATTCAAATACTCAGCTGCGCTTTCAAGACTTCCTCCATATTTTCTGGATATTGTCTCAAGATAACTAATTCTTTCTCCAACTTCATTGATTTGAGCATCATCTACAACAATAGAATTTTTATATTTTACCAAGTCTCCAGAAATATCGTCAATTTCTATATATAAATCATTGAGTCTTTCAATTACTGGCTGAATCGATGTATCATGATTTAATATTTTCAGAAGTTCCTTTTCAACAACAAATAAACCATTTTTCACTGAGTGATCTGTCTCATCAAAAGCAGATGATATCTCCTCGAGGGAATCCCGAATTGCAGATGCATTAGTCAATTTCTTATAGAGTTGATGATATTCCTCATCATCATTTTTTTTAAAAGGATGTTGTGATAATTCATTCGCCTGAAATTGATATAGTTCAATCTTTTCATTCAACTCAGATTTATCAGATAAAAGTTGTCCGAGTTTTGATATTTCTGATTTTAGGTTGGTATATGATTCGTTTAGTTCATTTAGGAGATGATCATATTGTCCAAATGAATCCAAGTAACTGAGATGGTAGTCACGATTTAATAGATTTTGGTGCTCATGCTGAGAGTGGATATCAAGATAATTCATGCTGATCATTTTCAGCTGGTTTAATTTTATCGGCTCATCATCCAGATATATTTTTGATTGTCCTGTTTTAGATATAATTCTCCGTAAAGTGTGAGAATTATCACCATTAATAAAAACACCCTCGATAACTGTCCGCTCGGATTGTGTACGGATCATTTCTTTCGAAAAACGAGCCCCTGTTAAATATTTCAATGCATTCACAACAAGACTTTTACCGGAACCGGTTTCTCCGGTAATAATATTTAGACCAGATTTGAAATTGATCTTTATTTCATCTATTACTGCAAGATTTTTAATATAAAGGGATTTAACTCTCACCTAATTCGAAACCGTATTATAGCGCCGAGAACTCCTCCAACTACATCTGCTACACCATCAGCTATATCTGGGAATCTTCCGGGAATAAATCTTTGAATATTCTCATCTATAAATGGAATAATTATAAGGAAAATGACAATTACTAATAATCCTTTTAAATTCCTTTTGTCAGATTCAAGTGCATTGATAAACAAAAAACCAAGGATTGCATATTCCACAAAATGTACTATTTTATCATTCTGGGCAAGAAATCTTGATTGCGGGAAAGAATTACCTGGTATACAGGTTAATAAAAAAATTAATAAAATGTATAAACCCAATATTAGAGAAGGAAGAGATTTAATTTTCATTGAGTATACTTTCCATAGTACTTGAAATAAGATAAGATATATCTGATGCAGTCATCCCAACAGAACCGATTTGTTTTTTATAATATTGAGACGTTTCGGCGTGGATAAAACTTGCAAGTATTGATGATTCCAAGGCAGAATAATTTTGAGCAAAAAAACCTGCAGTCATACCTGAATGAACATCACCTGTGCCTGCTGTGGCCAAAAGAGAAAGTCCATTTGGAACCATATAAATTTGATCCGTATCTGAAGTAATAAAGGTTGGCGAGCCTTTTAAAATGATTATTTTATTTCCAATTTTATCTTTTACCTTTTGAAGAGATCTGATAGGATCTTCACAAACCTCGTTGATGTCCATCCCAAACAAACGGCTAAATTCTCCATAATGTGGTGTAAGGATTGATTCATCAGGTAAATCATCCAAATTAATGATGCCATTGATGAGTGGATTAAAACCTGATGCATCCAAAACCAATCGACCATTGTAGGACCGAATCAACTCACCCACTGCTTCTGATGTTGCGATGTTATTGCCTAACCCGGGACCAATCAATAAAACACTATCAGCATACATATTTTCAAGTATAACTGGTAAATGAATGGAGGATACAATCCCATCATCAATGTTTGCCAGTGGAAACGATATAATTTCAGGCATATTTGTCTTAATTTCAGAATTGATACAATCAGGTGTAAATAATTTGATAATACCGCATCCTGAACGTAATGCACCTTGTGAGGTCAATATAGCCGCACCGGACATTCCAATTGATCCAGCTACTATCGAGACTTTGCCCTTGGCATATTTATATATATTATGTCTGACTTCTTTAAATATCCTGTTAATATCACATTTTTGTATTTTCTGAATAACAAAATCTGACTGGTCAGGGGTTTTGAATCCAATATCTACAACAGTTACACCGCCAGACTTACTACGCCCAGAATTTAAATAATGTGCATATTTCTCATAGCCCATTGTTATGGTAAATTTTGAATTGACTGATAATCCGCCTGCAAGTCCAGTATCAGTAAAAAGTCCACTTGCTATATCCACTGAAATAATGTTTTTTGACAGATTCATTTTGGTAATCAAATTTTTAAATCGACCCTCTACAGACCTTTTTAATCCTATGCCAAAAACTGAATCAATTATCCAATCGTGGCAAGGGAGTGGGCTGTCTTCATCAAATATATTAACCGTTTCTTTGGGGATATTATAATCAAGCAAGAGTTTTCTATCTAACTCTGATTTGTCCATTAAAATCAAAGTGGATTTAATACCATATTCAATCAAATAATGATGAGCGACAATTCCATCACCTCCATTATTACCCTTCCCGGCTATAATCAAAATATCTTTATTGAATGGGCTTGGTATATTTTCCATAAACCAGATAGCCACCTTACTACCAGCACTTTTCATCAGGTTAAATGCCGATTTAGTTCCAGAATTTATGGTGATTTCATCAAGTTTTTGGGCTTCAAGTTTTGATAATACAGGAATCATTACACTTCCAAAATTGCCACAGCAGTGGCATATTCATCTGTATGTGAAATTGAGACTTTCAAGGATGTTATATTGTTTTCCTCAATAAGTAAATTAACTATTGGGGCAGAGTCTTTTTTGGGTTCAATTTCAATATTTGTCAGTGGCAGATTAAGTTTGTGATTATAAGATAAAATGGCTTTTTTTATGGCTTCTTTTGCTGCAAATCTGCCAGCATAATGTATTTCAGGTTGGATTTTTGATTCACAATATTCAATCTCTACAGAAGTAAAGATATGAGACAATGCACGATTTTTATATTTATTAATTAGGTCTTGAATTCGGGAGACTTTTACAATATCATTCCCAACATATATCATAATTTATTTTCTTTTTTAACTATATCTAGCAATTCAATAATGTCAGTAAGGTCATAATCTGCTCCGGAATGGACAGTGCCGAATGTATCACCATATTTTGCAAAAGCGGTTTTCATCCCAACTTCTTGTGCTCCTATTACATCTCTTTCAGGCCAATCGCCAACCATGAGTGATTCCTGTGGTTTAACACAGAGAAGTTTTGAGATTAGCTCAAATGGTTTTGAGGATGGCTTATGAACTTTTGTGTCATCAAATGTAACGACTGCATCAAATATATGGTGCATCTTTAAATAACATATACGCATCCATGCTTCCCTGCTAGGTGCATCGGATACTACTCCGAGCTTTAATCCCATTTTTGAGAGTAAGATGAGTGTACGGTTCACATTTGGATATAATATTAAAGATGCCTCTCTTGCTTTTCGATAGGCAACAATCCCTGCAGCCAGATATTTATAATTAACTTTACCCAATTTCTTGTGGATAAAATCGTCAAATATCTCCTGATATTCATACCCTTCCTTTTCATATATCTCAAACATTTCTGTATATGATACATCGGGATTAATATCCATACCGGCCTCAATCATACCATGGATGGCAGCATTTATGGCAATATCTTTCATTTTAATAAAATCTAAAAGAGTATTGTCAATATCAAAGATAATTGCTTTAAACATAATTAAAACTTAAAAAAAAGGGCGATATTACTCGCCCTAATTTTTTTTCGATTATAAATTTATTCACAGTCCGTTTTATCTATAAACTTGATCTCATGCTGAGATGCTTTTCTCCAGTCTTTATCTGAACTGGCTTTATTAAATGCATCCAGTGCAGCGGCTCTATTTCCGAGGCATTTCTCAGCTAACCCCAATTCAAAATAAGCAGGGGCATAATTACGTTTATATTCTATAGCCAATTTTGCATGGTCCCTGGCTTCAGTATAATCTTTTTTCAAATTATATGAAGATGCGATTCGATACTGAATTGAGTAAGATTTCCTAGAGTATTTTATTGCAAGTTCATAATTCTTAACTGCATTGTCAAGGTTCTCTATATCCTGGTAAACGGTTCCTAATAGTTCATATGCCTTCCCATACTGTGGTGATACAACAACAGCCTGTGACAATGATTCTATCGCTTTATCAGTATCTCCATTATTATAGTATATTTTTGCAAGAGAATAGTAAGCCCGGTCATAATTCTCATTGGCTTCAATTGCATTTTGATAAGAGCTTATTGCATTCTGGGGATCACTAATTTTTTGATAAGTATCACCCAATAATTTCAATGTTTGGTAGGCTTTAGGATCATAAACAATAATTTCATTGACAGTTTCGATAACCATATCATAATCTGTAAGTTTGTAATAAGAGTATGCAAGTTTGAATCTTGCCTCAACAAAATCAGGTTTCACCTGAATTGATTCTGTGAATTTTAATATAGCCTCCTCCCAATCTTTTCGATCGATGCTCTCTTTACCTTCATTATATAATTTAATAGCTATATTAGTTAACGCTGCTGAATATCTATCTTCAAAAGGATTGTTTTCTATGGCTATTTTGATACTTTCGACTGCCAAATCAAAATCCGATTGATGATAATATTCCATGCCCTTAAGGTAATATGGGAGTGCAAAATTCGGCATTTTTTTATTTATATTATTATAGCTGTCGATTGCTTCCTCATAAAATCCGCTTTCGGAGGATCTTCTTGCATCGGTAATCATGCCCTTTATATCCATTAGTGATTCAGATTTATTACGGTATTCTTCATTTTTTTTATCTAATTCAATTGCCTTAAATATGTGGCTGTAAGATTCATCTAAATTATCAAGATTAAAAAATACTTCCGATGCAAATGCATGCAATTCTGCATTAGTACTGTCAGCCTGAATAGCTGAACTGATAAAATCAGCTGCATCAAGATATTGACCGGAATTGTATGATTTTTTTGCAGAATCAAAATCGTCTGCAAATAATGCAAACGAAATTAAAAACGAGAATATGATATTTTTTTTCAAAATTAGCTCCTGTTTTAGTTGTGCTGAAGGCGGGACTCGAACCCGCACGAGAGTGATCCCACTGCCCCCTCAAGACAGCGTGTCTACCAGTTCCACCACTTCAGCAAAACAATTATTCTGAATCCTCACCAGTAGTTGTGGATTCTTCCAGAGGTATAATATCGATATTTGGCGGATTAGCCACTGCATCGCTATCTGCCTTTTGGCTAATGATACTTTCATTGGTAACATTGCCAGTACCTGGCACACCAATCCAATTAATGATTAATGCAAGTAGCATAAAGCTTACAGCAAGTCCTGCCGTAATTTTAGTAAGTATTTTATCTGCACCTTGCCCACCAAACGCTGCTGTGACAGCTGCGCCACCCATAGCAGTTCCCATTCCACCTGATTTACTTGATTGAAGCAGGATAATGCCAATGAGCATTAGTGCAATTAAAACAAATATGAATACAAGAAATCCATATAACATAAACGATTATCTCCTTTTAAAAACTTTGATAAATTTTATAATATTCTTCCACATTTAATGCAGCACCACCAATTAAGAATCCATCAACTCCATTAATACTATTTAGTTCACCTGCATTACTTGATTTAACTGATCCACCATAGAGGATTGATGTAGACTCACTCTCATATCCTTGTTTTGAAAGCAATTCTCGGATAACATAATGCGCTTCATCAACTTGTGCAATTGAAGCAGTCAGTCCAGTACCAATTGCCCAAACAGGTTCATAGGCTATAACGATATTTTGAAAATCAGTTTTTGAAATGTCTTTTAACCCATGTACTAATTGGTTTGCCAATACCTGGTCTGTATTCCCTGATTCTCTATCCTCTATTTTCTCTCCAACACAAAAGATTGGTTTTAGATTTGCCTGTAGTGCCTGCTTGATTTTCAGGTTGATTATTTCATCAGATTCACCAAAAACATGTCTTCTTTCAGAATGTCCAAGAATGACCCATTTTACACCAGATGAAATTAACATATCTGCTGAAATTTCGCCGGTAAAAGCACCATTATTTTCAAAATGCATATTCTGTCCACCTAACTCTATAGTATTTCTGTGTATTTCAGAAATCATCGTTGTAAGTGAAACGGCTGGCGGGCAGATCACAATTTGAACTTTATGATTGTCCAATGCTTTCTTTTGAAGTTCTAGAATATATTCCACGCTTTCAGGCGGAGTTTTATTCATTTTCCAATTGGCAGCACAATATTTTTTTCTATTCATTTTCGTCCAATGCTTTAAAAGCCGGTAGATAATTCCCGCTCAATAATTCAAGAGACGCTCCGCCCCCTGTTGAAATATGTGTAAATCCATTGTTAAAGTTTAATGCAGAAATTGCAGCTGAAGTATCACCACCACCAATAATTGAGGTTGCTCCCTCTTTAGTAAACTTTAGGATTGAATTTGCAATATATTGAGTGCCGACGGCATAGTTACTTATTTCATAAACACCTAATGGTCCATTCCACAATATTGTATTGGCGTTTGCCAATATTTGTTCAAATTCAATACATGATTCTGGCCCTATATCCAACCCGATCTCATCATTTTTAAGTCTATCCACATCAGATATTTCCCAGCCCGATGTTTCAGATATTTCAGTTGATGCCAAGACATCCTTTGGAAGATGTATAGAAATACTTTTCGACTGCGCCTTATTTAATAATTCTCTAGCAATAGCGAGCCTATCTGAATCAATTAGAGAACCACCTGTACTGAACCCCTGCGCTTTCAAGAATGTAAAGGCCATTGCACCACCAATAATTATGTCGCTGGCATACTCCATCATATTCTCTATCAATTCAATTTTACCAGATATTTTTGATCCCCCTAGTACAACCACAAAAGGTTTTACTGGATTTTCAATGGCATCCGATAAGTAAGTTCTTTCTCCATCCAATAAAAAACCACTGGATGCAACAGGTATAAAATCTAGAACACCTACATTTGAAGCATGCGCTCTATGAGCAGTTCCGAACGCATCATTGACAAATACGTCGCCATGCCTTGCAAGTTGTTCAGAGAATTCTGCGTCATTATCTGTTTCCCCTTGATGAAATCTGAGATTTTCCAACAAATGAATTTCACCCGGCATTAATCCTTCAGAAGTGGAAATTGAATCTTCACTGACGCAATCATCCGAAAATATTATTGGTAGACCCAAGAGTTTTTCCAACTCATCAGCAACAGGGTATAGCGTATATTCTTCATCTCTAACCCCATTTGGTCTTCCCAAATGAGACATGATCACTATAGATGCATAATTTTCCAAACAATATCTAATAGTCGGTAGAGCAGATTTAATTCTGAAATTATCTGTAATGTCACCATTCATCAATGGCACGTTGAAATCCACCCGGATTAATATTCGTTTATTTAATATGTCGATATCTGTGATTTTATTCATTAAAACAGGTTCAAATAAAGATATATAATTTCGAGCAATTCATGA
>Ga0233431_1002303_pt1 | contig 27249 bp, 30 predicted proteins | sample SI_118_April2016_FD_179867 | JGI IMG/M metagenome (GOLD analysis project Ga0233431, IMG submission 179867) | Seawater microbial communities from Saanich Inlet, British Columbia, Canada - SI_118_April2016_200_MG | ecosystem: Environmental > Aquatic > Marine > Inlet | place: Canada: British...
CTTGGGTGGAGGTTGAGTGAAAAATAACAGGTCCGGTAAAACTTTCAATAGTCTCAAGAGCTTTGTTTATCCATGCGAGACCACTCATTTTTGGCATTCTGAGATCGGTTACTATAAGATTAAAGTAATTAGGTCCGTGTTGCTCCAATGATGCCAATGCCTCTATACCATTTATGACTTGAGTTACGTCAAATCCAGATGCAACTAATAGCCACTCTAAGTACTGTTTTTGCTTATCATCATCTTCGGCTACTAGTATTTTTGTTCTTTCGGACATATCTTCCAACTTTCAATTATATACATATAATATCAGATTATATCAAATCAAAAATATTAACTTTAATCAAAACTCTTTTCTGAGAAAAAAATGTTTATTACCTGTGCTATAACCTAGCTTACATATTTAGTGATATAAGTTGTGTATTTTGGTACAAGTATAAAAAAAATTAAAGGAACAAAATGATTAAAATAAATGAGAAAATTCCAGCTTTAAGTTTTGATGTTTATCACAACAATAAAATAAAGAAGATGAGCACTGCAGACTTTAAAGGCAAGTGGTTGGTATTATTCTTCTATCCTGCAGACTTTACTTTCGTCTGTCCCACAGAGCTAGGAGAACTGGCAGATATGCATGCCCAGTTTAAAAAAGAAGGGGTGGAGATCGTGAGTGTTTCGACAGATACTGCTTTTACCCATCTAGCATGGCACAGTGAGTCGCCAACTATTGGCAAGATTAAATACCCCATGGCGGCCGACCCAACTGGAGTTTTGGCAAAAACATTTGGCACATATATAGAAGAAGAGGGCTTGGCTTTGAGAGGCACATTTATTATCAATCCCAAACAACAACTGGTAGCTATGGAGATTAATAACAACGATATTGGTCGCAACGCCAGTGAGTTGTTACGCAAGATCCAGGCAGCCAAGTTTGTGGCCGAGCATAAAGGCTTAGTCTGTCCAGCAAGCTGGCAACCAGGGGATAAAACGCTCAAGCCTGGGGAGAAGTTGGTGGGGAAGATTTAAAGCGAATAATCAATTAGCAAGAAATTATTCTTCTGATGATTCTACTTTCAAGCTTTTCTTTGGTTTTGGTGAGTAGCTTGGTATCCAATCAGCATTTCTTTTGGACAAATATTGTTCAAGAACTTGTGCAAGTACTATCCCAGAACCTACCAAGAATAATCCTATTATGATTTGCTTTTCAGGACTTTTTAAATTAAATAATGCACCTCCATCAATAGAGTTAATGAGTTGATTTATTTCAGCATTCATAATTATTACTTTCTTAATCTTTATAACTATTTTTCTAACTCTATTTGTATATAACTTTGCACTCCCTGCCAACCACCAGATTTTGGTTGGAGGATGGACTGGCCAGAACTGCTTCTGCCAGAAGTAAAAACATTTTCTGTACTCAAGACTATACCTTTGGGCTTAGTATCTTGAAAAGTTTTGAAAACTGGTAAAAGGAGTTCTAGAACTTCTAAGTCAAAATCTGTAGTGATAGTTCTTTGGAGTTGTTTGAAAAACTTGGGTAGATCATCAATCATCTCCAGTGAGATGACCTTGTCTTTTATTGCCTCCAACACTTCATGTTGCCTCTTGCTTCTGGCAAAATCACTCGAGGCGTGTCTAGATCGCACATACTTGAGGGCATCGCCTCCCTCCATCTTGGTAAGACCTGGTTCAAACAATAGGTGTTCATAACGACAAGGAAACTGTCTCTCCAGCTCAAAACCAGAGTACTGAGCAGTTAAAGCTCCCACTTCTTCTGCAGATAGACCACAAGTATTAACCTCTTCACCAGTGATAGGGTACCAGGGGTCTTCTAAAGTTTGAGTGACGCTAACTTTTATGCTACCTAGAGTTTCTCCCACTAGTCTTTTGAATCCTACAAAATCTACTGCTACTACATAGTTAATTGGCAAGCCCGTGACAGTGCTAGCCAGCTGTTTCATATTCTTCATACCTGCTTCAAGTCCTCCAGAACTGGCCAAGCCAGAGTTAATTTTTGTACCACCGCTACTACTTGGTACCCATAGATCACGAGGAACACTAATCAATACCACTTGGGATTTATCTACATCTACCCAGAGAACCTGAACCACATCAGCCAACATCCCTCCTTGATGACCTGGTCCACCGTAACCTACTAGTAAAACTCCAATTTGATTAACGTTTTCATCTATCTGGGCGACAGGAGTGGGAGCTGGAGGAGGTAACTCTTCTTGGGTGTTATTAAACAGTTGGGGTGGATGATTATTACCCAGTGTAAAAGTAATGCTAATAGATAACACCATAATGAGGATAAGACTCAGCCACCACCACTTCTTCCAGAAGGGAGAAAGATTGGATAAGGTGGTAACTAGAAAATTCTTCATTTTGTATATTGTACTCTAGAGTTCAAGTAAGTAGTAAAAAACATAGGGCAATGACAAAGGAAAAAAAGTGTGTAGTACTCCTAATTATGCAAAAAGCGGCTCCGATTTTTCGGAGCCGCTTAATTTTTTGTTATCTAACAATAGTCTAAAGGTACTTGTCGATAGTAGCCTTAACTTGATCTAAAGGATAAGCACCTCCGATAAAATCTTGAGGGCCATCTGCAGTAACTATGATTGTGCCGGGAGTTCCGCTTACACCTGCGGCGTTACCAGTATCAAATTGAGCTGTGACAAGATCTGCCATTTGATCTGATTCTAAACAATTTGCCACCGCTGTTTGGCTGACTCCAACTTCTGCAGCTAGAGCTGGCATATCTTCTATAGCTATTCCAGTTCCGCTAGAATCTGTTCTGCCGTAGTAGAGATCGCTGAAGTCCCAGAAAGCTTGATTGCCACCAATACTAGCCACACACTCTGCAGCTTCACTAGCCTTCTGTGCATTGGCATGGAAAGATAATGGGTAGTGACGGTAGACCCAAGCTATATCGTCTCCATATTCTTCAAGCACATCTTTCATAGTGTTGTGAAATCTTTCACAGTATGGACATTCATAATCGGAGTACTCAACTAGGATAACTTTAGCATCGATGTTACCTCTAACATGATCGTCCTGGGTAACTGGAGGCATAAGAGCTAGGACTTCTTTTGGAGGACCTGCTGGTTCTTCTGGAGGAGCTATTTCACCGGCTACAGCTGGGGCTTGAGGTTTGACTCCAGTTCCGTCTTCTAACATCTTGGTTTTTTGCCAGAGAGAACCTCCCATGAAGCCACCTACTAGAATGAGGATGGCTACTACATATAGGGCAAAGTTTTCGGAAATAGATTCCTTAACACTCTCTAGGGAAAATGGATTATCAGACATACAGACCTTTCGGTTTTATACTATAGATATACTTATTTCACTACAAGTATATTATGACACACTAATTACGCATTAATGTGAATTAGGTCACAACTGTACCGCCTCTTTGTTTATTACTCAAGACCCAAAAGTGGTACACTAGGTGGATATGTCTGATGGACTTGATACTAGAATGCCAGATGATGCTGGTACCAGACCAGAACCCACGGTGAGTAGAGAGAATAAGCTAAGCTCTATGTTGGGCATATTCTCTGTAACTAGTCTGATAGCTTTGGCAATAGTAGCCTGGTTGGTGTTCCAGTTTTTTAGTGGTGGCACATATCGTTTTTATGCCAGTGCCTTGTTTTCTTTCTATGCCTTAACCAAACATATGTGGGTGTCGGTCATGTTGTTGGGGGTGTTTCAGACACTAATCTTAATTCCTGTGAGAATTATTAGAGTCCAGAGGCAGAACAACATCAAAGAGTTTCAAAAAACTATCTCTAAAGCTGGAGATAGCACAACTCAAGTCAAGCAACTGCATAAAAAACTCAAGTTAGGTAATAAAACTTTTTCTTTTTATCTAGTCGATTTCATGGTCCAGTTAACCACTTTTTTAACCATGGGAAGACTGTTTTTAACAGACTTTTACTCTGTACAGTTAGATCCATCCAGATTGTTTAGCTTTGTACCATATCCAGAGTATCCCATCATGCACACCTGGTTTAAGTTGCCTTATTTAGCTATTACCGAAACAGTAAATTTAGGTTTCAAGTGGGTGTTAATAGGTTGGTTAATCTTGGTAGGTCTTTACTTAATTATCCAGGTGATAAGAAAGACTATGCGTCGTTTTCAAGCTAAACACGTCAACTCTCCACCTAGTAAAATTCTTACCAAGTACACCGGTGGATCTATGGTTTTGATTATGCTAGTAGTCTGGTTTTTACTCACTCATGTTCCCACAGGCATGCAGTTTAAGATTTTTACTGGAGATGTGTCGGTGCCCAACAGAATGCTTAATAGCATTACCGCGTTTACTACTTTTTTCTTACTTCTTTGGTTTGCGATACCCAAGATTATTCGAACAGGTAGGATGGCGGTCAAGAAAGGCATACCTATTCACAAAGTGGAAGAAGTACAACAAAGAATATTTAAAGAATCTGTTTTTTCTGCAGTTTTAATAGGTTTGGGAGCCTTTTTTATCACCAACCATATTCCCTCTGCCTTTGAGCTATCTATCTTTACCCTGGAGATAATCTCGCTTGCCTCCCCGTTTACGTTGGATAAGTGGATACTCAAGAATCAGAATAGAAAAATGAATGATCAGTCAAAAAATGTCAGTTCTGAATAATTTTTCTGCTTGACAGTTTGGTGCGAAACACTAGAATATATGACTGTGTATGACAGTTATGTTATTTGTTGAAAGGCTGATATGAGAACTCGGACTCGCTTAACCATCACTTTGCCTCCTGCCATGTTGCATCAGATAGATGGAGAAGCAGAGAGAATGGGAATTAATAACCGGTCTCACGCTATAGAACAACTAATTAAAGTCAGTCTCAAGCCCAATATTTCTACTGCGGTCATCTTGGCTGGTGGTAGTCACACCAAGCAGTTGGCTCCATTTAAAAAGATTCATGATAAGTACTTGTTTGTAATCATGGTGGCACAGCTTAAAAAGTGTGGATTTAATCGAGTGGTAGTTTGCTTACCCAAAGAGAGGCACGGGCAGTTTGTCCAGGCTTTTGGTCACGGAGAAGGTTTGGGAATCAAGATAGAGTACTCTGTGGAAGCTAGAGCTTTGGGTACAGCTGGGGCAATAAAAACTGCCAGCGAGCTACTTAATAATGAGCCATTTTTAGTTTTGCACGGAGATGTATTAACCAACATCAATCTTCACGACTTTGTTGAGTTTCACTTGAGTGAGAACATGCCGGCTACGATTGCAGTTAAGCCTAGGATCGGAGAGAAAAAGTATGGTCAGATTTTTATGCAGGGTAATAAAATAGTCAAGTTTCTCAAAGTGGGTACAGATCAAGGTATTAGTATTATCAACACTGGCATCTACTTAATTAATCCTTTGGTGTTAAATATGGTTTCGTATAGTAAACCAACTCTGTTGGAAAAAGATATTTTTCCAGTTTTGGCAGAGCGAGACAAATTAAGTGCTTTTATTTTTCAAGGCCTGTGGTTTGACATATCCAATCCAGATCAGCACAAAGAAGCCGAAAAACGCTGGGTAGGTTGAGCCCAACCAAGAGTGTTATGATTAGTGCATGACTTCCGGTCCCGTTACACCAAAAATTACTCGCAACCCTTTTACAGAGAGTTATCCGCGTAAAAAAATTAATCAAACTGGTCCCATGGTTTTGCTTATTCTGGATGGTTGGGGGATTGGTCCGGACTACCCTGGTAACGCCATTGTCAATGCAACCACTCCCAATCTAGATAGACTCTGGTTGTCGTATCCTCACACTCAGCTTACTGCTAGTGGTGAAGCAGTGGGTTTGCCGGCCGGAGTAGATGGCAACAGTGAAACTGGGCATGTCAATATTGGAGCAGGCAGTATTGTCTTTCAAGACCTGCCTAGAATTAATGCTTCAATTGCTGATGGATCTTTTGTGAATAACCCCGCTTTTGTCAATGCCATCAATCATGCCAAACAAAATAACTCCACTCTTCATCTGATGGGTTTAATAGGTAGTGGCTATGTTCACTCCAGCTTAGATCACCTGTTTGCCCTACTCACTACTTGCAAACAACATGGTTTGGATAGAGTCTATATTCATGGCTTTACAGATGGTCGCGATTCACCTCCTACCGCCGGTATTAATCAAGTGCGTCGGGTGATGGACAAATGTAAAGAAATTGGAGTGGGTGAGTTAGTAACTTTGTCTGGCAGATATTTTGCTATGGATAGAGACAAGCAGTGGGATAGGATTGAGAAGGCTTATGATTCATTGACCATTGGAGCCGGAGCTTGCACCAGGGATGCTATTGGTGCCATGGAAGCTCAGTATAAAGAAGGCATTACCGATGAATATCTTGAGCCCATTGTCATCTGTGGAGGTGATGATAAGCCCAGAACTATTAATGATAACGACGCAGCCATCTTTTTTAACTTTAGAGTAGATAGACCACGTGAGCTATGCAGAGCTTTCGTTTTACCAGATTTTGAGCAAGGTGTAAAAGATGAGGACTACGATCCATTTTATGAAAAGTACCATAAAACAAGTTTACAAAAAAAAGAAGTTAGTGCCACGTTTAAAAGAAAAAAGGTTTTAACAAATCTTTACTTTACCACCATGACCACCTATGAGTTGCAATTACCTGTAGATGTGGCTTTTACCAAGCTTAAGATAAAGAGCAATCTGGGTCAGATATTATCTATACACGGAGCTAGGCAGTTGAGGATCACCGAGACAGAAAAAGAAAGAATGGTCACCTACTATCTTAATGGCCAGCAGAAAGATGCTAATCCAGGAGAAGACTGGATTATCTATCCATCAACAGGTTCAAAATCATATGACGAAACTCCAGCCATGAGAGCTAAAGAGATTACTCTAGGTATAGGGAACGCGTTGGCTAGTGATAGTTATGATGTGATTATTGCTAATATCTGTAATGGAGACATGATTGGTCATACGGGGAATTTTGGAGCTGGTGTAGAAGCTTGCCAATTTGTAGATGAGGCGGTGGGTAAGATATTGCGTCAAGTTTTGGCTAAAAATGGCACAGTTATTATCACTGCTGATCATGGCAATGCAGAAGAAATGATAAGCGTTATTACAGGAGAGATCGATACCGAGCACAGCACTTTTCCAGTGCCATTAATAGTAGTGAACAACCAGTATCAGGGTCAACCTAGAATGTTGCCAACCGGAATCTTGGCAGATATTGTGCCTACAATGCTTCATTTAATGAAGTTGCCTAAGCCAGACAGCATATCTGGTAGAAATCTATTTTTGTTAAGGTAGCTTTAGTAAATAGACTTATTGCGAAATAATAAACGAGTTTATTATTTCGCAACAAACCTAATGTTACGGATTAAGTCAGGTTGGTAGATATAATAGAGTTGTAGTTAAATAGGAAACGAGCTAAATATGCCAGATAAATTTGCAGCTACATGGGTTTCTCATTCTTCAATTAAAGATTTTCAATCTTGTCCTAGATCATATTATTTAAAAAACATCTATAAAGATCCCCAGACTGGTCACAAAGTCCAGATTATCTCACCAGCCTTAAGTTTGGGACAGGTTGTCCACCAGGTTGTAGAGGAGTTGTCGCAAAAAAAGGTGGAAGATAGGTTTAAAACTTCGCTTATAGAGAGATTTGAAGAGTTGTGGGAAGGAGTGACTGGTAAAAGAGGTGGTTTTAGATCCCAGTCTCATGAGCTGCAGTTTAAGGAGCGGGGTAAAAAAATCCTCCAAAAAGTTATGGCAGATCCTGGACCACTCAAACAGTTGGCGGTGAAGATAAAAGAAGAGCTACCTTTCTACTGGATAAGTGAGAGTGATGAGATTATTCTTTGTGGCAAGATTGATTGGTTGGAGTATCTACCAGATACAGATACTGTGAACATTATTGACTTTAAAACCAGCTTGAGAGAAGAAAAAGAGGGTTCTCTTCAATTACCTATATACCTACTACTAGTGACTCATACCCAGAAACGCCAAGTGTCTGGATTAAGCTACTGGTATCTAGAGCTAGATAACAAGCCCAAAGCCCAGAAGATGCCAGATTTAGACAAGTCGCATAGAAAGGTGCTAGAGATTGCTAAAAAGATTAAGCTGGCTCGCAAACTAGATCACTTTAACTGTCCTGCTGGTGAAGGTGGTTGTCCGTTTTGTAAGCCCCATGAGAAAATTTTAAAAGGCGAAGCAGAGTTAGTTGGAGAAGGTGGATATGGCAGAGATATCTATATTTTGCCAGAAGCAACGGGGGTGGAGATGGAGAGTGAGGTTTTATAATTGCGCAGAAAGCCTATTATGATTGATAAATTGCTTGATTTTGTTAGAATGCGTTCTAAGATGCAAACTCAAGTTTTAAACTATAGAATTATTGTTTCTCCAGATAAACAAACAGGAACTGGTAAGCCTGGTTTTGTGGCACAGTGTCCTACATTGGGTATAGCGGATGATGGTGATACTGTTGAAGAAGCTTTAGCAAATGTTAAACAAGCAATTCAAGTATTTGTTGATAGTTTGGTGGAGGACAAAGAACCTGTTCCGGTTGATTTGACAGAGCAGGATATTGTAACTACCACTCAAGTATCAGCTTCTGGTCAATTCCAGTTTGCATAGGATGCATGACAAAACTTCCTCAAATAAGACCTAGGAAAATAATTAAGGTATTAGGTGATCTGGGTTTTGCGGCCAGAGTTGGAAAAGGTAGCCATGTGGTTTACAAACACGCTGATGGTCGTAGAACAGTGGTGCCAGTGCATAATCGTCCAGTCAGGATGGGTACTTTAAGGGCAATATTGAGACAAATCGATTTATCTGTGAAAGAGTTTGTGAAGCTACTTCATTGATAAACTCTTCCATAAGTGTTATCTTCCATCTAGTATTTAATTTAAGTATTTGTTTTTTATGAAAGTGAGGTGTTTATGAAAGGTTTCTTAAGTTTTATCCGTGAACAAGGCGTCGTGGGCTTGGCAGTAGGTTTTATCTTGGGTGGAGCTATCTCTAAAGTAGTGGCATCCTTGGTGAGCGATATTATCAATCCAATCTTGGGATTAATCCTAGGTGCAGCTGGAGACATGTCTGCCATGAGTCTTAGCGTTGGTCCAGTAGAGATCATGCTAGGTAGTTTTGTAGCTGTTTTGATCGATTTCCTAGTCATCGCTGCTGTAGTCTACTTTGGAGTCAAGAAGTTAGGGTTAGACAAGTTGGATAAGAAGAAGAAATAGAACTACTTGTCCTGTTCTTCTATTGGTGAGCGAAAAAAATAAACTCAAGTCATCAAAATTTGAAGAGTGTTCGAATTAAACACATCTAGTTTAAATGTCTAGCAAGTATTGGAGTTTAATTCTTCAAGTGAGCTCTACAAATCTAATAATAGAATTTTGATTGGAGCGAACGCCTCTGATGATTTTAGATTATTGAGTTTATTTTACTAGGATTAACATTGCGAGCCTGACTGGATCCCCCCCGCCTCCGTCATCCGCCGGCTGGCGGGTCAAGCGAGGATGACACTTGAATGTAAATGTCTAATACATTAATGGTTTTTGTAGCATTACCCCATGATGGTGAGTGTGAGGAAGAAGAGGAAGAACAGGACTGCTAGCGCCATGATTGCTTGACGCAGCTTACCTGGTTTATACCAAGACCTTAATTGTTTCTTGTTAAGTATGCTTACTAAGATAAATGAGAACATCATGGCGGCTGCATTCAAGATGGCAGACAGCGTTATCAAGAAACGGGGTTCTTTGACTCCCAGGCTATAGATAATAATTCCCAGGATGATTTGACCCCAGAGAGAAGTATAAAACCACTTTGATAAATTAAGTTTTTGCCCTTTTTTCATAGTAAGTAAAGCTACATTTTCACTAATAATTCTAGCCGAAGATTCCAGTACTCCCACTTGAGTTCCAAACAACATCATGGCCGCCATGATCAAAAAGGCGGTGCCAAAGAAAGGTATGGTTTGTTGATTAATAACCTGGGCTTGAGTGAAGATGAACGAGATACCCTCTGCTACTTCATTGCCAGTACCAAAGACAGTGGTGTAAGAAAGCAAAGACAAAAGAATAATGGTTATTAGACCCAGACCAAAAAAGACGATGGCGTGTTCCCGGTTAACCAACTGCCACCATGCTTGCCATCTTCTGCGATTTAATTTTGTATCGGCAAAGGTTTCGCCATAAAACTTGTACTCCTTTTTGGTTTGACCAAACAGAGAAGAAATTTTATCCATGAATTTACCCATGCCGAAGCCTTTTTCTTTAATATAGTAAGACTGGGCTAGATTAAGATTACCTCCAGCTCCTGCATAGGCAAAGGCGCTTAAAAAGGCAGTGATAGCAATAGCTTTGGGGAACAAGAACCAGCCATCGCCCAGTCCCACCAAGCCTCTGGAAACATCGATCCAGTCTGCCGTTGAAGCTAACCAGAAAGTTAAGATAACAATTAGGGGTAAACCTATGAAGATGATAGTTTTCTGCAGATATTCCATAGTTTTATATAAAGATTTGCCTACAGTTAACATAGTGCCTGTGAGCAGAAGTAAACCTATGGCCACTCCAGCTTCGGAAATGCCAGGAATTAGCTTGGCTATAATGTTGGCGGCGGCAGAAGAAAAGCCAGGTAGAGCATAAGGCACAAAAGTAGAGATAATAAACCAAGCTGGAATCCATTTGTGAAGTCGTCTAAAACCGGCAAAGACACTTTCTCCCTTGTAAAGGGTGTAGCGCATGGTTTCTGTATTGAGCACAAACTGGAACAAGATGCCTACCACTGCGCCCCATAAAAGTCCTAGTCCATACTGGGCAGCCAGGTATGGCCACAGAATGAGCTCTCCACTACCCAGAGCTAGACCCAGCAAGATAAATGAAGGACCTATGGTCTTAATTAAGGTAGGTGGAGTAGGTAAGTTTTTAGGTTTAGGCATATTTAGACAAGTTTAGTATTTACTCACTTGTGTACTCTGGTGCTGGCTCGATCTGTAGTTCTCCCGCCAAAGGCACATATCTTTGTACCAAACGCTCAAGTCCAGCAGTGTCAAGTTCTGCCAGCACCAGAGTTTCTGGCGACTTGATTTGAAGAGTTACCAAGGGTGGTTGAAGCTGGTCATCTATTGTGAGTAGAGTTAACTCAAGTTCTGGATGTATCTGCAACAAGGCTTTTTGTAGCTCGGTCTTGAGTTGATCCTGGATAGATTCATCCTCGGAGCTTAAAGTTTGTCTGGGGATAATCTCCAGCTGGACAGTTGTTTCCAGACCAACATCAGCTAGAATCTGTTCTTTAATTGTTTTAGGCAGGTTTATCGAGACATCGGCAATAGCGTCACTGCGCACCACAGCTTGAATCTGCCAGAAGCCATCGCTATCCTCTTCCATCTGGAGAGAATCGACCGAGATGTGATCCTGTTGAGACATGACTTGATGAAAAGTGCCACTTAACTTGTTTTTAAGTTGAGATTTTTGTTGATCTGCTTCGGATAGGATAGAGATTGTACGTTGAAGCTGGAGTTTAAGATTGACCGGCCTCTCCAGAGCTGTTTCTAGTGCACCTACCAACTCCTTTTGTTGCTCGTAGTCTATAGACAGGTCACTAGGCAACAGAACATTGGTGGTCACCAACATCTGCCCATTGTTGTGGGTAGTAACTTCAATGGCATCCAGAGTGATATTGGGTGAGTAGCTTTCGAGTTTTTGGGTCAAGATATCTTTGACAGTTGGGTAGGCCAGAAGTTCAAATGACTGATTTTCCAGCAGAGTAAGCAGGGGATTGGCAATGATAATTAAGACTGTAGCTGTGACCAACATGGCCTTAAGTCGTAGCTCGCTGAACTTCTTTTTCTTGAGCCCTACTATAGAGAAAGTGATGATAGCTACAAATAAAATTGAAGCTACGTTGGCGGCAAAGAGCAGTAAAGCCCCAGAGAAAATCTGGATATCCAGCAAGGCAATACCTATGGCGCTCACACAAAGTGGTGGTAAAAGAGAGGTGGCAATAGCTACTCCAGCTAGTGAAGAAGAAATGCGTTTGTGTGAGACACCCAAAGCTGCTACAAAACCAGCCACACAAGCGATAATTATATCTAGAAAAGTTGGTTCGATTCTGGCCGTGATCTCGGCATTAATCATCTTGATGGGAGAAACTAGCGTTACTACTGCGGCACTTAAGTAGGCTGCCACAATTGCCATCAGTAGAATAAGAAGCGATTTTTTAATGTCTTTATTTTGGCTAAAAGATACGCCCAGAGCCACAGATAAAATGGGCCATACAAGAGGAGAAATAATCATGCCACCAATGATAACTGCGGAGTTATTCATGAGTAGGCCCAGGGTGCAGATAATGCTTGAACCTAGCAAAAGGCTTAAGAAACTTAAAGTAGGTTTGGAGTTGTTGTGAATAGTATCTTCAACGCTATCTGGACTGCGGGTGGATTTAAGATCGTTGAGCTTGGAGACGTTGGGCGGTTTCACAGACTCAATTGTAGGGGAAGAAGAGAGGTGAAGTCAAAACCAGACTTGTGTAGCTAGACATCTTTGGTTTTTGATCAAGTCTGTTATATTAAATATTAATGTCAAGGATAGTTAGCTCTCTACTGATTTTTTTATTGCTTCTGATCATTGCTACAGATCGAGCTTTTGCTGTAGGTACAGATCTGGTGGTGGAGTGTAAAAAGGATGCTAGGTGTGATGTTTTGTCCCAACCTAGCCCCTTGTTTGAAGGGGTTAACTTTGTGCCAGGCCAGATGGTGCGACAAACAATTACAGTCAACAACAAGTCTTTACAAGATTGTGGATTAACCCTCAAGATTTTTCCAGATGAAGAAGATAGTAATAATTTGGGTCAAGCTATGCTGATGAGTTTCTATAACCAAAATGGTGAAGCTATGCCTTTTGCTTCTGGGCAGGTAGAGGAGTACTTGGCAGATAATTGGCAGGGGGAGTTTATTTCATTGGGGTTTATCTTGGCCAAAGAGATTAAAACCATCACTTGGCAGTTTAGGTTTGACCCCAGTGTTGGCAATGAGTTTCAAGGGCAATCAGCAACTTTTGACACAGATCTAATTTTTGAGTGTGACCAAGATCTAGCAGAAGTGGCAACAGATTTGGGACAGAGAGCAATGATATTAATGCCAGAACCTACTCCTATGCCAGACTGCGATGATGTTTACCCAGCTCAAGTACCGGAGTTGTTGGAGGTAGAGCTAGGCTCTAATCAAGACTCGGCCAATCTAACCTGGACCGAGGTGCCAAAAGCCCAGTATGTGTTGGAGTTTGGTCCCAGCGATGGGTCTGCTACCTTTAAGCACGTAGGCATTACTACAACAGAGTATAGAGTGGGACAGCTAGATCCTAACTCCAGTTATACTTTTGGGGTGAGAGCCCAGATAGGATGCGCAGTGGGAGCTTTGTCTAACCTATTAAGTACCGCGTCAAACGCGGTTCCCTTGTCCGACGTGGAAACTACTTTTGGTGGTGAAACCGCGTTCGACGCGGGAGAAACCGCGTTTGACGTGGGTGAAACCGCGTTCGACGCGGGAGAAGTTCTGGGGACATCAGATATAAATGATGCCAATAAACCCCTCGAGAACGAAAAGTTAGGGCTCTGGAATGAAAAAAAACCTGTTGAAGTTGGTGTTATATATCGGTTGCTAACAACAATAAAAAGCTGGTTAGATGGGTTAATTATTAAGATATATGCTGTCATCTAATATTTGCAATTTATTCGTGTTTATGTTTGATATATCAGACAAAATACTACCTGTCACAACAGTGAACATTTCTACATATATAGGATGAAATATTAAATATACATTTGATCTATTAAGATTGATACAGCCATAATATATTTAGTCTATTTATTTTGTTATATGAAAAATATATATCAAGTTTGGGTGAAAAAATATACCTGGTATATAGGTAAAAAATAGCCAATAATTTAATGTACCTTGACATTGTATTTTCTGTGTGACTAAAGTAATGATTAGTAACAAATTACACAGTAGTCACAAATACAGGCTCTGTAGTTATAGTCACAACTACACCCGTATAACGGACAAAATGTGTAAGAAAGAACTAGTATTAAGTAGCAGGAACAACCTGCCCAAAAAAGGAGTCTCAATGAATCCTAAAAAACTGTTACTTGGGTTGTTGGTTTTAGCGCTAGGTGCCTTGACTGTTTATAACGTCACATCAGCTCTATTCACCGACACCGAGAGAACAGAAGACAGTACTTTCACTGCCGGCACATTAAATATCAATGTGGACGACAATGATGGCACAGTCTTCGACAACATTGTAGTAGCTAACATTGGTGTAGATGGCACTGTGTCTGGAGGTAAGACATGGACTATCAATAACACTGGTTCTGTCCCTGGTAATCTAGAAATGCAGGTTCTAGGTGTGGTCAACAATGAAAATGGTTGTAATGAACCAGAAGCATTGGCTGACGCCACTTGTGATGATCCTGGTCCAGACCAAGGCGAGCTAGGTGCAGCTATTGCTACCGTAGTTATTCTTGATCCAGATGCTGGTGGGGCAACCCCCGCATCCACAGTGGTCAACTCGACATTGGCAACTGCCAACGCTGGAGAGTACCTCTCCCAGTGGAACAGTAATGCTGGAACAGTGACTATTCCGGCTGGAGGTTCTTTGACCGTGACTATGAACTGGTCAAATAATCCCGCGTCATATGGTAACGAAATTCAAAGCGACAGCTTGACTTTCGATGTCCAGTTTGATGTTGAACAAGTCACCCCAGTTTAAAAGACTGGAGTTAGCTTGAATTAGATCAATCGGAGTGGCAAGCCAAGGCTTGACCACTCCGATTGGTTAAACTTGTAACAAAACAAAACATGCGCATGAAGTACATTATTAAGCTCGCTTGGTTGCCAGTCTTGGCTTTTATTTATGTTTCGGCCTTGAATACAATCTCTTCTGCACCTCAATTTAATTTACCTATTAAGTCTTACATCATTAAATCTGGATCGATGGAAACTACCATCATGACTGGAGATTTAATCTTAATTGACTCCAAACCTCACCAGCTTAAAACCGGAGACATTATCACTTTCAAAGATCCTAAAGATAGAACAGTCACTCATAGAATTTCCAAGATTTTGGATGCAAGTGGTACTATTCAGATGTTCACCAAAGGAGATAACAACCAGACAGCCGATCCATACGTGATCACTCCAGACCGAGTTATAGGTAGTCATTTGTATACTGTACCAAAATTGGGGTATTTACTTATCTATTTTAGCGAACCCCTGGGTTCAATCACTTTAGTGGTGGTGGTTTTGGCTTTAATATTTATTCCAGAATTGTTGACAGATAAGAAAACAGATAAAAAAGTAGCTGGTAAAGTTCGTGAAGAATGAAAAACGATCTTGGTTCAAGCTAGTATTTTTTGGGTTAGTGGTTTTATTAGCTTCTGCCCGATTTACCGATGCCGATTTTTTAGACAGAGAGGACTTAGCTGATAATATTTTTGAGGCAACTACCTTAGATTTTGCCAATCGTGACACCGCCAATTTAACAGAAAAAAGTTTATTTTTTAATATCTTTGGACTACAACCCACTGGCTTTGCAGTAGAAAGCGTTCGTATCAAAAAAGAAGGAAACTTAGGCTTTACTTATCAAGTGGTGGTGGAGCAGACTTTGGGCAATCCTGCACTGTGTCAAGCTCTGCAACTACGAGTGATGCGAAACTGGCAACTGGTTTATGAAGGCTCGGTGATGGCATTTAACTATTCTGGAGCATTGATAGAGGAAAATGAGTGGCATGATCTGGTTATGTCTCTAGGTTTGCCAGATGATGCACCCTCAGATCTAGCTAACCAAAACTGTGGGTTTAATATTTACATCACTACCATGTCTGGAGAACAGGGCTCTCCTTTTACAGATCAAGAAGTGCTGACCAGTCAGATTCAGACTGGTGGTTGGCTTTAGTAGTTAGTAAGATGAAGAAAGCTTAATCTATGCCTTTTATACCCAAACAAGCAATCACAGCTAGCCTAGTTCGCAACTTGGTTATTATTGTCGGAGTAGCAGCCGTAGGCTTGGCTTCAACCCAAGCTTTATTTAGAGACGTAGAGCAGTCCCAGCAGGGAGTGTTTGTGGTGGGTACCTTGGATATGAATGTGGAAGAACCCAGTGGTCAGGTGGCAGAGAGCATAGTGGTCAGCAACATTGGTGAGTCGACCAGCATAGATGGTGGTAAAACCTGGGTGGTGAACAATGTAGGGTCTTTGCCAGGACGTTTAACTTTTAGTCTAGATAATATTAGAAACTACGAAAATAGTTGCAATGAACCAGAGGCACTAGAAGATGTAACGTGTGGTAATCCGGGTGAAGGTGAAGGAGAGCTGGGTGAAAATATTGAGACTACGGTGACTTTGACCAAGGGTGGAAGTTCAAGCCAAGTGATTACAGCCAGTTTGGCTACAGATCAAGCCAGTTCTTATCAAACCCAGTGGATTGATAATGCCAACGATCCCATTATTCCTCCTGGAGGGAGCGTTGAGGTGACTTTTGCTTGGAGTGCGGATGAATACTCTTTTGGCAACGAAGTCCAGTCTGATAGCGTCAAGTTTGATGTGGTGTACGAGTTAGAACAAGTCATCTCGGGAGGTTAATAGATGGCGACTGCCCGCAAACGCAACAAAACTTTTGAAGCCTTGAAATGGTTGGTGGCGGGACTGATTGTTGCCTATGTCATATCTTTATATCTGGGTCGTATTAACTTAAGTTTACCTTTGAGGACCTATGTGGTGCAGTCTGGATCGATGGAGCCAGCCATCATGACTGGCGATCTAATTATTATTAAGCCAGATATTTCATATACCCAGCATCAAGTTGTCACTTTCAACGACCGCAGAAAAAGAGTGGTAACTCACCGGATTGTGGATATCAAGCATGAGGATGGAGATTTTGGTTTTGTAACCAAAGGTGATGCTAACCCGGCAGAAGATTTTGAAGAGATTGGTATAAATCAAATTATTGGTAGAGTAGTTTTGACCATACCCAAGCTGGGTTATCTAGTCTCTTTTGGCAAGACCAGGTGGGGATCATTACTATTGGTCATTATTCCAGCCGTGTTGATTATTTATGATGAGTATCGTGACATGAAGCGGCACATCAGTTAGGATAGTAGATATGAAAAATCAAACGTCCAATCCTTTAAGCTTGAAACCCCTGGCAAAACTTTTTGTGACAGGTTTTAGTATGGGTTCTGCAGATATTGTGCCTGGAGTTTCTGGTGGGACGATTGCCTTGTTGTTTGGAGTGTATGAAAAACTTATCAACTCTATCAAGATCATGACTGGGGATGTAGTTAAACTGGCAGTTAAAGGTAAGTTTGGACAAGCCCTTAAAGTTGCCCCTTTAGGATTTTTGATGCCTCTGGGATTGGGTTTAGTGACTGCCATCTTTGTGATGAGCTCTATCTTGCAGACCCTACTTCACGATTATCCCGTTTTAACTTGGTCGGTATTTTTTGGTTTGGTGTTAGCTTCAACTTTGGTGATAAGTAAAGAGGTTAAGAAATGGCAAGCTAGCTCTTTAATTTTATTGGCCGTAGCTGCCTTGGCTACATACCTAGTAGTGGGTTCTATTCCTATGGAAACTCCTGCTACTCCTCTGGCTTTTTTCTTGAGCGGGGCTGTGGGTATCTGTGCCATGATTTTGCCCGGAGTATCAGGCTCTTTTTTACTTATCCTTTTGGGTAAATATACTCAAGTACTCAATGCAGTCACTAACTTTGATGTGGTGACACTGGGCATTTTTATGTTGGGGGCAGGGGTAGGCATTGCTACTTTTTCTAGAGTTTTAAGTTACTTATTTGATAAGCATCACAACAAACTTATTGCAGTATTAACAGGCATGCTTATCGGTTCACTACGTAAGATCTGGCCTTGGAAAGAAGTGGTTTTGGAGAGATTGAACAGTCACGGGGAAATGGTGCCAGTAGTGGAGAAAAATATCGTTCCAGGATTAGGCACAGAGGCATTGTTTGCTGTTTTACTATCAACAGCAGCGTTTCTGTTGGTCTGGAAGTTGAGTAAGGCTAGGAAGTAATTAATTTTTATTTCGCTACAAGTCTATTAAACCGTGAAGTGTAACGTTATACTTCACGGTTTGCATGGATTTGATCAAGCTTGGCAAATCTGTTGAGGCCTCTTTCATCTTTATAAACTTGGGACTTGAACTGGGGGGCAATTTTTGTGATAGCCTCCCTAGTATGGGTGTCGTCCAATTCAAGAAAAATTGCCCCATTCTCAGACAGAAAATCTGGAGCTTGGTCGAGTAGTTTACCTATTAATTCTAGTCCATCTAGTCCTCCATCTAGAGCTAGGTGAGGCTCAAAATCTTTGACAGATAGATCTAGTTTTTTGATTCTAGCTGATGGGATGTAGGGCAAGTTGGCAATTAGCAGATCAATCTTTACGTCTTTGGGAAAATGTTCCAGTAAGTTGCTTTGGAGGAAAATGATATCTGAATTTTCTATTAATATTTGGGCGTTATCTTTGGCAATTTCCAGTGCTTGGGGAGAAATATCAGACAAAAATGGTTTAATTTTTTCTGAATTTCTCCCTAGTTTTTTGAGCAAACTGATACCTATGGCACCAGACCCTGTGCCGACATCAGCAATTACAAGTTTGTTATCAATTGTTAATTGGGTAATTTTTTTCAAAGCAGATTTGGTTACCATCTCCACCAACTGCTCTGTTTCTACCCTGGGAATAAGCACATCTGGCGTAACTTTAAACTTATGGCCACAAAACTCTACCCAGCCCACAACTTGTTCGATAGGTTTATCTCCAATATCTGCTGGAGTCAAATGACTTAGTCCAGCTCTAGCCAAGAGAGTTTGTTGGTAGGGTGTAAAAGAGTTTGAGTTCACGCAGTGATTATACCTTTAGTCATATTCATAGTAGAATCAGATAATCGAAAACTTAATAACTAAAAAGGAAAATATGTCACTTAAACAACAACTTACAGACGATATGAAGCAGGCTATGCGAGACCGGGATGCCAAAAAGCTGGAGACTATCCGATACGCTATTGCCCAGATCAAGAATCTGGAGATAGATAAAGGTGAGCTGGATGAAGTAGCTGTGCAGGTGGTTATCAAGAAGATTGGCAAGCAGATCAAAGAGTCCATCTCGGAGTTTACCAAGGGAGACAGGCTAGATCTGGTCGAAGAAGAGGAAGCCAAGCTTAAGATTATGGAAGCTTACTTACCTGAAGAAATGGGTGATCAAGATCTGGAAAAAATTGTAGATACAGCTTTGGCTACACATGGAGAGAATATGGGAGCTATCATGGGTCAAGTTATGAAAGAAGTTAAAGGCTTGGCTGATGGTGGGCGAGTTACCCAAATGGTCCAGTCCAAATTGAAACAATGAAATCTTTAACTCACGACTATCTTAAAAATCAGACTGTGGGTGAGCTATTGGCCAGAGAGCGAGAAGCACGTCACATGAGTCTTAAGGAATTGGCTGCCTTGACTCAAATCAAGCTAGAACATTTAGAAAACCTAGAAGCCAATAGATTTGATCGTCTGCCAGCCGCCGTTTTTGTGCGAGGTTACATTAAGTTGTATGGTGGCGTTTTGGAGTTTGATCACTTGCCAGTGTTGGCCGTGATGAGAAGAGATTTTAGGCAGGATGTGCGAGGTCAGCTTATCTCCAGGCAGTACAAAAGAACTGTGGCCAGTCATCGCCTACGAATGACACCCAAGCTGGCGAGCATCTTGGGCGGGTTAACTGTAGTTTTGGTGGGGCTGATTTATGTGCTGTTTAGATGGTATCAATTATTTCAACCACCCCAGGTTAAGCTATTATCTCCCAATGAAAATCAGGTAGTAACAGGTCAAGTAATAGTCGAAGGACAAACCCAGGCCGACACTATTGTAACTATCAATGGTGTTCCAGCTAGTCTTCAAGCTACAGGTTACTTTTCTGGAGAGATTACCTACATGACAGAAGGCATTGCTCTAATCAAGATTGAAGTCAAAGATGCTAGGGGAAAAACCAGTACTGTAGAGCGTCCGGTTTACGTCAAGTTTTAGTTTCTGATATACTGAATATACATGGAAATTGGTCAAACCATTACCTTAATCTTTTTTGGATTGTTAACTGCTGTATTGGTGGTAATTGGAGTACAGCTAGCCATGTTGTTGATTGAGTTAAGGCAAGTGCTTCATAAGTTTAACTCTGCTTTAGATACAGCTGGACACAAGTTTAATAGCTTGGTTCAGCCTCTCCAGCAGATAAGTACTGCGGCCGTGGGTTTCAAGACGGGAATTAAAGCAGTAGAAGCTGTCATGGAGTGGATGCAGGAAAGAAAGCAAGGAGAGGTAGTAGAGGACATTACTCCAAAAGAGGGTGATGAGACTAAAACAAAGTCAAGAAAAAAAACAAAATCTAAGAAAAAGTAGAATTTTTATTCTGGTACAATTAACTCATGACTCCAGACGAACTTCGTCAAGCATATCTAGACTATTTCGTTAACCAAAATCACAAGGTGATTCCCTCATCTTCTTTGGTGCCCGAAAATGACCCCACCACTTTATTTACTGGTTCTGGTATGCAACCTTTGTTGCCGTATTTACTAGGACAACCACATCCTTTGGGAACTAGACTGGTCAACTCACAGAAATGTTTTAGGTCCCAGGATATAGAGGAAATTGGAGACAATCGCCACACGACTTTTTTTGAAATGTTGGGTAACTGGTCTTTGGGTGACTATTCTAAAGAAGAGCAGTTGCGCTGGTTTTTTGAGTTTTTAACTAAAGTAGTTGGACTTGATGCTACAAAGCTATTTGTGACTGTTCATGGAGGAGATAAAGGTGCTGGGATTGAACGAGATGATAAAGCTGTGGCAGTTTGGCAGGAATTATTTAAGAGCGTAGGTATTTCCGCTCAAGTGGTGGAAGATCTGTCTCAAGTTAATCCAGAGGGTAGGATATTTTACTCTGGTGACTCTAACTGGTGGTCTAGAACTGGATCACCCAGCAGTATGCCGGCTGGAGAACCAGGTGGACCAGATAGTGAAGTTTTTTACGATTTTGGTCTAGAAAAAGGAAATCATGCTAGATCTATCTGGAAAGATGAAGTTTGTCATCCCAACTGTGACTGTGGTAGATTCCTTGAGATAGGTAACTCTGTTTTCATGGAGTACCAAAAACAAGATGATGGCTCATTTACCCAACTACCTAAACAAAATATAGATTTTGGAGGAGGTTTTGAGAGGATCTTGGCAGCCCAAATAGATAATCCAGATGTTTTTAATACCTTGTTGTTTGAACCTATCATCAGTCATCTGGAAAAACTATCTGGTTGTACCTACAGTCTAGATACGGCAGAGGGTGTGACCCAGCACACCAAAGCTATGCGAATTGTGGCAGATCATGTCAAGGGTGCTGTCATGTTGGCAGCAGATGGTGTCTATCCCGGCAATAAAGATAGAGAGTACTTTGCTAGAAGATTGGTGCGTAGAGCTGTCAGATACGCTCATGGTATGGGCATAAAGGGTCAATTTATTGCTGGGTTAGTACCTGTTGTGGCAAAGATCTATGAAGCTAGTTATCCAGAAGTCATCAAGCAAGAAAAGAAGATAGTTCAAGTTTTAGAACTGGAAGAACAGAAGTTTGCCAAAGCACTGGAGAGGGGTTTGGGACAGATAGAAAAGGTTGTCAAGTTGGATGAACAAGCAGCATTTGATCTTTATCAAACACATGGTTTCCCTTTTGAGCTAACCAGAGAAATTGCAGGGGAAAAAGGTGTTGAGTTAAGCCTGGAAAAGTTTGAGAAGATAAGGAAAAAGCACCAAGATAATTCTCGCAATCTTTCGGCTGGAGCTTTTAAAGGGGGTTTGGCAGAGAGTAGTGAGCAAACAACCAAGTACCATACTGCCACACACCTTTTACATCAAGCTTTAAGACAAGAGTTGGGTGAGAGTGTGAAGCAGATGGGTTCAAATATTACAGATCAAAGATTACGATTTGATTATTCTTTTGATAGAGCTATATCTGGAGAAGAAAAAGAAAAAATAGAAAATTTAATCAATGGTTGGATTGATAGCGATTTGCCTGTCACCAAACAAAGCATGAATAAAGACAAAGCTTTAGGTGAGGGGGCTCTGGCTTTCTTTAAAGAAAAGTATCCAGAAGAAGTGATTGTGTTTACAGTCGGTGGGGATCTGGACTGGGTGTCTAAAGAACTGTGTGGTGGCCCTCATGTAGAGTCTACCGGCAAGCTTAAACCTGTCGAGATATTTAAAGACAAAGCCGTAGGAGTAGGCATCCGGCGATTGTATTTGAGAGAGAAATAAATCATTCGAGACACAATCCTGGATCCCCGCTTACGCGAGGATGACGGAGCACATGGTCATCCTCGCTTGAGCGTAGCAATAAGCCAGCCTTCGCTTTGCTTCGGCTAGGTAAAGCGGGGATCCAGTTAGGCTCGCAATGTTAATCCTGGATTCCCACCCCTCCGCCGGCCGGCGGATCGTCGAGGGTGAGAATGACAACTGGTGTAGCTTGTTGTTTTTCAATCCACTCTAGCTCTTCCCCAGACCATCAGAATTTGGTTTAATGAATTAATAGACTTATTTTGCAGGAAGTCTAAAACTAGTTGAATATTTATGGAACTATCAAACCTATTCCAACAGCCGGGTGGTTCTGGTCAAGAACGCTTTATCTTTGTGGTTCTGTCCGGCTCTCACGTCCAGTCATTTTTGGTAAACCTTGATGATAAGCCACCAGCTCAGGTATTGGGTCAGTCCAATCAATATGTATATACAGACCAAACAAATTTGGTTCACAAACTAGACGAAAGCTTGCGAGATTTGGGGGAGGAATCGGAACAGGTAACAGAAGTAGTGTTTGGAGTGGACGAAGGTTGGATTAACGGTGAAGGTTTGTTACCCAATAAGAAGCAACTTATTCAGGGCGTTGTGAGCGATCTATCACTCCAAGCCAAAGGGTATTTGGTGAGTAGTCAGGCATTGCTTGATCATTATCTACAAGCCGGCAAGAGTGTGTCTGGCTTAGTGATGATGGTTACCACCAATGAGTTTAAATTTGCAGTTATGGTAGATGGCAAAACTACTCACAAGGAAAGCATAGGCCGGTCTCAAGATATGTCGGCAGATCTGGCTGAGGGATTGGCTAGGGTGGTCAAGATAACTGGAGTTTCTGGTCAAGAGCTTCCACCTAGACTGATGCTGGCTTCTTTAACAGAGGCTGGATTATCACTGGAAGAGCACAGGCAACATCTACTTAGTTTAAACTGGACCGAGTACCCCATTTTTCTGCAAGTTCCTACAATCGAGCTAGTACCACCAGATATGTTTGTGAAGATCATGATCCAGAGAGCTGCTGTGGCTGCTTTTGGACCTGGACTGGCCACTATTTCAAATCCCAAACCTATATCAGAAGATTTTGTTGAGATTGATGAAGCCTCTACACCTACAGCTATGGGCCTACCTATGACAGATCATGATAATGTGGAATCTAGTCGCCTACCTACTTTGACCACTCCCGAACGTGACAATCAGGTTCAAGAAAATTCTGGAATTAAACTAAGTGGTGGTTTTTTATCTAAAATAACTGGCATGATGAAAAAAACTAAACCAATATCTTCTCAAGTTATCTCGGATATCCCTGTCCCAAAAGCAAAGTACAGATTAAAGCCCTTTATTGTTCTGGGCATACTCCTTGGCTTGGTGGCTTGGGTGGGTATAGCTTGGTGGTGGTTGTTAAACAACACCATATTTATGCTTGAAGTTACCAGAGAGCCCAAACCTATCTCGACAGAAATTACAGCTACATTGGGTAAAACTACTTCCCAGACTAAAACAGGCTATACTTTGGCTACTCAGCCCTTCGCCATCACAATCGAGCAATCTATCTCCCAAAAAACCACTGGTACAAAGGATATAGGTGAATCTGCTAGAGGAAAAATTACCATCTTTAATAAAACCAGCTCGCCAAAAACATTTGAGGCAGGCACGTCTTTTGTCTCGGGTGATATCGATTTTGAACTGACAGAAGAGGTGATCGTACCAGAAGCCAGTGAAGTGACAGGAGATAATCCAGGTTTGGCTTTTGGCAAGGTAGAAGCCCAGTTGATAGCAAGTTCCATAGGCGAAGAAGGTAATATTGGTTCTAGTGAAAACTTAACCGTGGCGGATTTTGGAGATGATACCTACTCTGCCATAACTAACGAAGCATTTTCCGGTGGTTCTAGCCAGGAGGTAACAGTGGTAGCTCAAGCAGACTTGGATAAACTATTATCAGATATCAAAAAAGATGTGATTAGGGAGGCAAACAAGCAACTACCAGAGCAAATAGGTAGTGGTGAGTACTTTACCGAACCAACTCTATCTAGTCTAACTAGCTCTAAATACTCGGCAGAAGTTGGGGAAGAGCTGGACAACATTTCTTTAGATGTCACTGCAGAAGTTGAAGTTTTAACCTACACCGCCCAAGATATAAACGGCTTGGCAGAGCAAGTTTTGGCCAATGAATTACCAGATGGATATGAGCTAGGTATGAAAGATCCAGAAGTTATGTCTGCACCTGTTGAACCCGACAAAGATGAAGATGATGCGACAGACCAAATCTTGATTCAACTGAGTAGCCAAGCCTTGCCAAAAATAGATCTAGCTGGATTGATGGGTAGCCTGCATCAGAAACCATTGTCAGAAGCCGTACCCAGTTTAGTTGGTAGAAGTGATGTTAAGTCTGCCAGTCTTGAACTAAATCCTGCCTTAGCCAAATATGTAGTGAAAAGCTTGCCATCCGATCCAGATCGTATTAGGTTAATCTTAACGGATGCACATGAATAACAAGAGTTTTCAGGCAGATCTGGTAGCTTTATACCGGAAGGCGGTACTGGGTGGCTTAACCGTAGATGAAGTTAAGCAGAAGATAGACAGACATGTAGCTAGGTTCCAGACAACTCAGAAGAGAGAGGCCGAGAGAGCCAAGCAGAGGAAAAAAGAACAGCAGGCCAAGATTCCCAGAGCTGTCAGATGGGGAGCGGTGGTGGTTCCAGTTTTGTTTTTGGCTGTGGGCTTGTATTTGGTGGGAACTGCAGTTATGCCCATCTTAGGTTACTACGTAGCTCCTCCAGAACATCTAAGTGAGGTGAAGTTGGCAGCCCCTATTCCAGATAATGAAGTTTTAGATGTGACTCCGCTGGTAATCACCCATACAGAGGGTTCTGGGATGCAAGAAGAAGTTGCTGCTAGGGTAATAGATGAGACTCTAGATTATACAAATTTGGCCAACTGGTTTAGTGACACCACTTTGCCAGATCTGGTTTTGGAAGATAAAAAAGAAATAGGAGATAGAGTTGGTACAGAGTACAGACTGGATATTCCCTCACTGGATATAGAAGATGCTTTGGTAGAGGTGGGTGGTAATGAACTAGATCAACACCTGGTTGCATATCCTGGCACGGCTTATCCGGGTGAATTTGGGGCTCCTGTTATCTTTGGTCACTCAATCTTGAGGCAGTTTTACAGTCCTAGTGCCAAAAACCCTAGAAGATATGTGTCCATTTTTAGCACTATTATGACCATGAAAACTGGGGACAAGATCTATCTTACTCACGATAATGTCAGGTACACCTATCTAGTGCAGACCAAGAAAGAAGTTAAGCCAGAAGATGTCTATATCTTGAATCAGCAGTATGATGGCAAGCGTCTTAAGTTAGTTACTTGTGTACCAGAGGGGACGTACTTAAGAAGGGGTGTGGTGACAGCCCAGTTAGTGACAGAGTAGAATAACTATTCTAATTATGACAAGTATTCCCAAAACAATCTGTCTCGATTTTGGTACCAAGCGAGTGGGAGTGGCTATTTCTCAAGCTTCTTTGGCAGAGCCTTTAGTTGTGTTGGAAAACAATGATTCTTTTAACTTAAAACTAAACGAACTTTGTAGGTTGCACGAAGTTAAGCAAGTCGTGGTTGGCATATCCGAGGGTTTGTCTGCTAGGAGAACCCAAGAGTTTGTGGCCAAGATCAAAGAAGTTATCAAGTTACCCATTTTTATCACCGATGAGACTTTGAGCACCCAGGAAGCCAGAGAAAAACTTAAGAGTGCTGGTAAGAACATTAAGTACGATACGCCAGTAGATCACTATGCAGCTGCAATTATTTTGGAAGATTGGCTGGATATGCAGGTAGGATAAATAACTCCAGCATGATTTCGTTCTTTCTTTCATTATCAAAATTAGGCATACTAATTGTGTGCAATCGTTGACATTTTGGGCGGAGCATGAGCATTGGCCAACTATTCATCTAGAAGTGGGCGATATTACTACCTATTCACAGGATGCAATCGTTACAGGAGTTAGACCAGACTTTGTTTTAAGTGGAGGAGTGAACACTGCAGTTCATAGGGTAGCCGGAACAGAACTGGGGCAAGCTGTGGCACAATTTGGCAGCTGTCCCCTAGGTCAAGCAGTCATAAGTCAAGGATTCAAACTTCCAGCCAAGTACGTTATTCACACAGCTTGCCCCGCATATAATGCCAATCAAGATGAACAATGCAGACAAGTTTTAAGCCAGTGTTACGATAGTTCTCTTGGATTATCTCTACAGCATCAATTGACTAGTCTAGTTTTTCCGTCACTGGCCACTGGAGTCTTTGGCTTTCCTCATGAGACATCTGCCTCTCTTGCAGCTAGAGCTATTCGCAATTTTTTACTGGAACCTAGCAGATACAACTCATCTCTCAAGGACGTTTACTTTTTGGTTTATCACGAGGAGGAGTTTGGTTTGTACAAGGAGAAGTTTGGGGAAGTTTTTGTGTAGGGGAGTTCAAGTAAATATTAGCATATATTGTTTTCTGATTTCTGATGTGAGATGTGTTTAAACGAATTGCAAAAAGCTTAATAACATGAAAAATATTTGTGATATATCCGTAGAAACAAACTACCATGATACAATTATCACAGTACTAATTGCATTGAATCAATACAAATAGAAACAACATATGAAAAAACAACTTTCTCCACTATTGCAATTCTTTTATGTAGTGCCAGGCTGGATGGGGTTGATAACATTTATTTTAGCCTTTGTCGCATTGTCAGCTTTGAGTGATAGTGTGGGTGGTATTTCGTTTATTTTATTAATAATAATCTCGTTAGTTTTACTTTTTGGTAACAATGCTGCTGTAAATAAAATATCTAAACTTAAGCTTGGACTCAATCCAAAATACATAACCGAAAAGTTTCCCTCAGATCTAGATGCCCAAGTAAATCATCTAGTTA
>Ga0233431_1002309_pt1 | contig 27188 bp, 20 predicted proteins | sample SI_118_April2016_FD_179867 | JGI IMG/M metagenome (GOLD analysis project Ga0233431, IMG submission 179867) | Seawater microbial communities from Saanich Inlet, British Columbia, Canada - SI_118_April2016_200_MG | ecosystem: Environmental > Aquatic > Marine > Inlet | place: Canada: British...
GCGTAAATTAATTTTAGTTTATGATCGTGATTTTATCTTTTATTTAAGTAAAGATCATGCCAGGTATCAAAAAATTCTTGAAGAGTCGTTAGAAAAAATCAAAGATTCCGGAATCATGGATAATTTAATTCGAAAATACTGGGATGCTGCCCTAAGCATCCTAAGATATGATGAACGAACAATCATTAAGCTTAACACACCGGTGAATTAAAAGCGTTTTCGGTAAAACGACCATGTTACAAAGCCTGTCAAGCAGGGGAGATGTAAAAAAACCACATGTTCCCTGATTTGGTATTTCAATTTGCATAAGGGCACATCAACAACAGCGACATTTACCAACCTATATTACTGAAACCGATTCGAGTGAAACAGGTTTAAGATTCGTCATCAAGCTTCCCTTACCAGCAAAGCAATCACATTCGCCAAAATCCTCCAATCAGCATAGCAACCATTGAAAAAATACTTAAGATTCTAATGTCTTGAAAGCTGAAATCATCCTTTACTTTATTGTCAACTTTGTTGATGTGAATCCATAATATGCTCTTTAATCTACTTGTCTGGTGGATTGCCACCCGATAAAATAAAAGATTGGATAGCAAATAATTTATCAAAATTAAGGAGTTTTGTATGAAAAAAGAGTTATGGATTAACGGAGAATGGGTGACAACAGAGGCGTATCAATGGTTGCACAACCCCTATTCAGGTGAACAAATCGCTGAAATAGCTATTGCCAGTTCCCTGGATGTCGATAAGGCAATTCAAAGTGCTGAAGATACAAATTCAATAATGAAAAATATGCCAGCCTTCCAGCGGTCACAAATTCTGGAAAAGGTATCTAATTTATTGGCGGATAAAAAACAGGAGGCAGCTTCCATATTGGTACAAGAGGCATCCAAACCGGTATCCGCAGCTCTTTTAGAGATCGAACGCACCATCCAGACTTACCGATTTGCTGCTGATGAGGCCAAACAACTAAAAGGAGAAGTCGTCCCCATGGATGCCGCTGCAGGTGGTGTTGGCAGAATAGGATTTACACGTCGGGAGCCTTTAGGAGTTATTGGAGCGATTAGCCCCTTCAATTTTCCTTTTAACTTAGTAGCACATAAAATCGGCCCAGCGTTTGCTGCTGGTAATACGGTTGTATTAAAACCTGCCAGTCAGACACCCTTATCTGCTTTTTTTATTGCTGAGCTATTTCATGAGGCAGGATTACCTCCTGGTGCCTTAAATGTCATCGCCGGAAATGGATCCGTGATCGGTGATATATTGGTTACTGATGAGCGAGTAAAAATGATTACTTTTACTGGTAGCCCTGATGTCGGAAAGCACATCCGCGCCAGGGCCGGACTCAAGCGGGTGACACTCGAGTTAGGTTCTAACTCCGCTTTGATCGTGGATCGGGGGGTCGATATCGATAAAATCATTCCCCGTTGTATTACAGGGGCTTTCGCCTTTCAGGGGCAAGTATGTATTTCTTTGCAGCGGGCATATGTTCATCAGGAGTTACTGGACAGTTTTGTTTCTCAATTGGTCAGTGCTGCCAATAATCTTAAAGGGGGTGATCCTGCTGACCCGGAAACCGATTATTCAGCCCTGATCAATAGTAATGAAGCTCAACGAGTTTGTAACTGGATTAAAGATGCCGAATCGGCAGGTGCCACAGTGCAAATTGGAGGAGAACGAACAGGGAATATAGTAACACCTACAGTTCTGACAAACGCTCCCGGCGGACTAAAGATTTCGTGTCAGGAAGTATTTGGTCCGGTAGTTGTGGTTTACCCCTTTTCCAAATTAGATAATGCCTTGCAACAAGTGAATAACAGTGTCTACGGTCTTCAAGCTGGCATTTACACGCCATTTTTGGATCATGCTTTGGAAGCCGCTGAAAAACTGGAAGTCGGTGGTGTTATGATTAATGATATTCCAACCTTTAGAGTAGATCAAATGCCGTATGGAGGTGTTAAAGAGAGTGGTGTTGGTCGTGAGGGTCTAAAATATGCCATTGAAGAAATGACCGAAATGAAGTTAATTGTAATTCAAAAAAGTTAAGTGCATCTGATTGATCAATAGTATCACTGTCGGAGCTAAAAAAAGCATGACCAGTGTAAACCTGAAGTTATGCTTCAAGGTGACAATTGCTGTTTTTTCTTTGATGGTTTGGGCCACGACAGCACCAAAAGGAACTAAAGGTGAAATCACCATCCCCATAATCCAACATGTTAATAGGGAAAGTGTAAATGCTACCGGTGACAGATGAATTAACTCCGGGTCTACTGTCAGAGCCAGGGTTGTGACTGTGATCATCATATGCACTCCGCAAAGTGATAAAATTATAGTAATGATCATTGCGCTTTGCAGTAGAAAATATAAAGGAAACTGATTGGTCAGCACTAAAAGCTGACCAATCTCATTCTTGATAGGAGTATTTGAGAAAACTGTCCCTAAAAAAGTTGCTGAAATAAGAAAAGGTAAGAAATTGGCGTATCCCGTAAGACAACTATGATAATCGGATCGTGTTTCCGCTAAGTTAGTAAAGCTTTTACTTCTCCATCCCCAGATCAGTGAATAGATGAGTATTATCGCAGCAATGCGATATAGTGAATTGGAAAAAGGTATAATCCAATGACTGATTGAAGCCAGAAAAATCAGTACTAATACATGTCCCAGTATTGAAAAAACGGTACCTCTGTTTTCTGGCGTATTGGAATCACGAGATACTTTGATCGATTCCTTATGCAGCACAGCATCTATTTTGATTAAAATAGCCGAAGTAAATATAATCACAACTACCATGGATACCCCTGCCGGAATATAATTTATCAGTGGAACACCGGTAAAAATTAAAATCATATTAAAGACAGCATCAAATGGACAAAAGGCGATATATGAAGCATAACCTGCCGTGTACAAGCGTGATAAATATTTTTTTGAAAGATGACTGCTATCCAACAACTTTTGCATGGTTGGAATAGAACCAATATTAATCACAATCGACATTAAAAAATGGAAAAAACTCAGGAAGGCAAAGAGTGAGCCGGGGGAATCGCAATTTGAGTCTATATGATTCTTAATTGAATCAAAGTAAGTTCCTTTTTTTAAAGGAAAAGTTAAAAAAGGAATAACAGAAAACAGCAGCGGCATACCGATTCCCTTAGTCAATGCTTCAATCCAAATTTCAGCAGGAAGTCGATAAACATAAAAAATGATGTGTCCAATTAATAAAAACAACAATGAGATAATGAGTAGGAATCCCCTGACAATACTCAAGGCACCAATCAGCAGAATAATAATCGCCGTAATACTTAAAATTGAGTAGAGTTGATCCGGTAACCTGAACACTTCATTACCAAATACAACAATGAAAACCAAATAAATGCTAAAAAAGTACACACGTTTCATTTGACCGTTTCATCATAAAATTACTATCAAAAAAAAAGGATTGTGATAGAAACAATTTGCTGATTCATCACAATCCTTCCTGAAAGGTATTCAATTTTCTCAGTTTTTAGCTAAGAAAATATTCTGCTATTCGACATCAATCTTGTATGACGCCTCAATTTTCTCTTCACACTGCTTGATACGATATGTTAACTGATCCAGGGATCGATTTCCAAATTTATCAGTAAACCAGCCTTTTAAAGGACCGACTGCCTTTTGGAAAGCAGCTTTCTGGGCCACAGTCGGCACATAAATTTTTCCACCACTTTTTTTGAATTCATCATAGGCAGCAATAGCACGACGCTTTGGAAACGCTCTGGTGACTTGTTTTAAGGCTATAAAACCATCGATAACCACTTTCTTTAAATCATTGGGTAAACTTTGAAACATCGCATCATTCATCCACCACAAGGCAGCCATATAAGCATGTCCATCGATGGTGAAATACTTGATATGCTCATGAAACTTCATACCCACGATATCAGTGATACCATTTTTAGAACCAGCCACAACGCCTGTAGCTAATGATGTATAAACTTCTGGCCAGGCGATACCGGTTGGATTTCCACCTAACAATTTAACCAGTTCAATTTGAATTTCAGACTTGATGGTTCTGATCTTTTCACCTTTTACGTCGCCAGGTGTTTTAATCTGCTTATTCACTGTGGCAAAGTTTCTCCATCCGCCTGTATTACTGATCGTCATTAAACGAACATTCTGAACCTTTTTCAATACATCCTTTCTTAATTCCGTCACATACTGTCCATCAAAGACACATTCAGCTGTTCTGTCATCTCGAAACATGTAAGGCAAGTCAAGAACCTGAAGCTCAGGATATAAAGCACTGAATCCACCAATGGTTGAGATATAAACTTCCAGAATTCCTGCCTGAACAGACTCTATACACTCCCGGGCATTTCCGCAGAGTTGAGAACCCGGATAAATTTCTACTTTAATTTTGCCGTTGGATTGGGATTCAACAAAATCCTTAAATACCATAGCGCCATCATAATCCTCATCATTGGTATTGGAATTATGAACGATCTTGATGGTGAACTGAGCAGCAACAGCAGGCATCGTAAAGGTAACTAAAAATATTGATATAAACAAGAAAATAATTAATGCTTTAAATTGTTTCACGACTCTCTCCTATAATTATTTAAAAAATTGGGTTGATCTGGTGAACTACCTGAAAAACAATATTAATACTTATTTTTCTGATATTCTAAAATCTATACCACATAACTTTTAAAGTCATGCTCATCCCTACAGTTAACCTCCTATTTTTGAAAAATTAATATGAATCTCGTTTATTGGGCAAATCCAAGTAAACGAGGAACAAACAGACATAATCCCGGTATAAAGGTAATCATGAAAATCACCCCTATCTCAACTAATAAAAAGGGAATGATTTCAATGGTAATTTTCTCAATACTCTCCTTGCTAAGACTAGCAGCTACGAAAAGAACTAATCCCATTGGAGGTGTTGCTAACCCAACCGTTACATTCACGCACATCACTACTGCAAAATGTAGCGGATCAACACCCATTCCTGTAACCACGGGACCCAAAATCGGTCCTAAAATCAAAATCGCCGGACCCGCATCCAGAAACATTCCTACAAAAAACAGTAAAATATTGATTAAAAAAAGAACCACCAGGGGATTATCACTGATATTCAAAACAGCTTGAGTAAGAATTCCGGGAGCGCCTGATAAGCTAACCACTGAGGAAAACGATACAGCTGCACCTACTAATAATAAAATTACTCCCGATGACACGGCGGCTGTTGAAAATACTGCTGGTAAATCTTTCAGTTTTAAGGTCCTGGAAACAAACATGCTGACCAGCAACGCGTATCCAGCTGCAACTGCGGCCGCTTCGGTTGGGGTAAATACACCAGTCAATATACCACCAATTAAAATAACCGGAGTTAATAAAGGCCAGAAAGCTTTCTTTAAAGCAACACCACGTTCCCGGTAAGTAGCTCTTTTATTAGCAACCGGATAATTCCGTTTTTTGGATATCCACCAGGTCAATCCCATTAAACCAAACCCTACCAACAACCCCGGTATCATACCAGCCGCAAACAACCCCCCGACCGAAACATTCATTACAAAAGCATAAAGGATCATCAACCCACTGGGTGGAATAATAGGTCCGATCACCGAAGAGGCCGCCGTGATAGCGGCTGCAAACTTCCGGCTATAACCGTTTTTTTCCATGGCCGGAATCAACATTGACCCTAAAGCAGAGGTATCAGCTACGGCTGAACCGGATAAGCCAGCAAACAAAATACTGGATAAAATATTTACCTGAGCCAAGCCACCTCTCACATGGCCAATCAGGGCTTTACTAAAATCTACTAAATTTTGGGTAATCTTACCGGAATTCATAATCTCACCGGCTAAGATAAAGAATGGGACCGCCATTAAGGGAAAACTATCAATTCCATTATATAACCGCTGAACTAAGAGCGTCAGGAAAATATCCTTTCCTTCAACCATTAGACTAATTGCCGGCGCTAAAATCAGAGCAAATACAATGGGCAATCCGATAATCATTAACCCTAAAAATATCCAGAAAAATAGAATAGACATGGTTTTTATTCTCCGCTAAGTTCAGGGTGAAGATCGCCTGGTTCCTGGTCGCCTTTGAACAGTTGAACGAATGATTGCATCAACATTTCGATGTTGACGGCAGCTGTCAGGGCTAAACCAAGCGGCATGCAGAAGTAGACGTAGTTCATCTGCAAATCGATGGAAGTTGCTTTAATCCGCGCGCCCCTTTCGACCATCCCCAGTGAGCGGTCGAACAGAAGGTAGAGGGTAGTTAAAGTGGCTATCTCCATCAAAATCTTTAAGATGATGAGGGCTCGTCCCTTAAACTTTTTATAAATCATATCTAAAGAAACATTTGAACCTAGTCGGTAGGCAATCGGTGCCATTAGAAAGGTCAACCAAACCATCATAAAACGAGCCACTTCCTCGGGCCAGACTAGGGAATCATTGAGCACATAGCGAAAAAATACTTGAATAATAACAATCACTAACATTAGCCCCATAAAACCAATCCCAAGCTGTTTACATAACCAAAGCATGGTATCATTGAATTTAGAGACCCACTTAATTAAGAGGTTCATAATGCCTTCGCTGAGTTAAGTTACCCACTCTACCAACAGTAAACCGGGTGGAGTGGTGAAGTAAAAAATAATTAAGCGCTTCGATACAATTTGGTTAATACAAATTCAACATGACCTAAGGCTTCTGCAGCTGTATAACGACCATTACATACCCGCAGTGTTGATTCGATCAGTTTATCACCCGCCTGATCAATATTCATTTCACGACGCAGGATACCGGACACATCAACATCAATATGCTCAGACATGGTTCTCACGGTCCTGGGGTTGGCGGATAACTTGACCACTGGTTCGATCGGGTTACCGATGATATTTCCCTGACCGGTGGGGAACAGATGAACCACAAACCCCGCGGCCGCTTGAAGTGTCACACACTCGGCCGCCGCAGAGGACGTATCCATAAAATACAAACCCGGACCTTTAGCGGGCGCTTCCGCTGGTTCCAAAACATCAATATAATTGGTTTTATGACCGATTTTTTGAATGTTGCCGAAGGCTTTCTCCTCAATGGTGGTTAAACCACCTTCAATATTTCCTTTAGTTGGTTGGGAATCAGACAGGTCATCGGTTTTGTTTTCCATGATGAAATCATTGTACTCAGCCCAGGTTTTCATAAACTTGGCAGCAGCTTCAGGGGTTGCGGCCCGCTTTTCCACCACAAATTCACCACCGGTAATCTCTGATGTTTCACCAAAACAAGTGTGCATGCCGGCGGCTGTCATTTTATCAACAAAATTACCCACAGTTGGATTTGACGCTAATCCGGAGGTAGTATCTGACTCACCACACTTGACGGATACCCAAAGATCACTAATGGGACACTCTTCACGTTGCAGTTCAGTTGCCCAATGAACATATTCTTTGGCTTTCCAGGAGGCGCGGGCAATGGTGTCAATATCGCCATGCTGCTCAATTGAAAATCCGGTAACCGGTTTTCCGGTCTTGGCAATCCCTTCTACAATTTTATTCGTCCAGCCCGGTTCAATCCCAATCACAACCACAGCCGCCACGTTTGGATTACAACCTGTACCAATAATAGTTCTAAAATAGAGTTCCAAATCTGCGCCGAATTGTAAGCGGCCATAGGCATGGGGAATAACCGTAGTGCCTTTGATATTATTGGATACCGCTTCACAAGCCGCATTTGAAATATCATCTAATGGTAATACGAGGACATGGTTTCGTATTCCTACACGGCCATTTTCTCTGCGATAGCCCATAAATGTTGATGCCGTCATTTTACCACCTCTTTGTTTTTACGTTGTGAACATGAACATGGTCGCCTTTCTTGATATCAGCTACCACTTTACCAATATCGTAACCATACTTAATTATAGTGCCCTCTGTCGCGATATCTGACATCGCTAATTTATGCCCGATGGGAATATCATGATTTATTTTAACTACTACTGTTTCATCTGTGTCCATTACCCAACCCGTCAATTCCATACCGGCTTTGGCGGTCTCAACCACTACAACGCCAACAGAATCTGTTTTGTCATGAACCAGAAAATGTGTCTCACTCATTTTTTGGGTACTCCTGATTTTAAAATGCTACTGTTAAGTCCTTAATTTTTCTTATCCAATTATCAAATTGCTATTAAATAATTTTATCTACTTTATTGAGCAAATTACAAACTGTAACAAAGAAAAAGTCAGAAACCAGTAGCAAATGGTTATTTTGCAAATTCAGTTAAATTCGTTTTTAAAACTTTTAAAATTACTTATTCATCAGTCTTAATAATTATATCTTATACAAGACTCAGCAATCTTTAGATTGATAAAATCAAGATATCTCTTGATTCACCTAAGTTTTCCATTATCCTGAGTCATTATACTTATGTCTTATATATAATATAAGTATAAATGACAAGTTTTTTTTAATAAAAATACATAACACTTTCAGAATTATTATTATGAACGTCTAAATCCTTGCTTGATGGGTATTAACAATGTTTTTTTTCAGATATTTAATTCTCGGATAATCACCATAAAAATTTTTGACCTTTTGCTAGGTCACCTGAAAAGTAAAAAAAAAATTGCATCACAAAAATAAGAGAGGTTTGATTGCTTTACTAAAGGTCACTTTATAAAATAATATCAGGTTTTCAGAAAAGTTATTGATTTATCTGATACCTTCCGATAGAGTTTTTATGTCTTATATATAATATAAGTGTTACTTCAAGTACACATTGGGAAATAATAAACACCGAGACGAGTATAATTGTCATTACAGAGAACGACTTGACCATATAACAACAATATGGTTTCCTAGTGTGGCTCGTTACAAAATTTAAGGTTTTTAATTAATCCTGAAAAAAAATCTTTCCTTTCTAAATGATAATTTTAGGAACAAAAATGGTACGACCTGCTTTAATACCAAAATTTCAACCTCTCTATAGGCAAATCAAATCATTTATATTGCAACGTGTTATAGAGGGTACATGGGCGCCCGGTGATGTACTCCCAAGCGAGCAACAATTGAGTAGGGATTTTGGTGTCAGTCAGGGTACTATCAGGAAAGCATTGGATGAAATGACCGCAGAAAAAATCTTTGTGCGGAAACAAGGAAAAGGAACCTATGTCTCGCAGCATTCTGAAAATCGCTCCCTGTTCCATTTTTTTTGTATCACAGATTCCCAGGGAAAGCGTCATACACCCAAGAGTCAAATTATTGCGTTCAATCGGGCGGCCGCTAACAAAAAGGAAGCAGAACGGCTAAAAATTAAGCAAGGCAATCGGGTGATCCGAATTAAACGTGTCCGGTATTTAAGGAAAACCCCGGTAATGACTCAAAACATTTCAATTGCGGCCAATATTTTCAAAAATTTCAGTAAATTAGAAGATATTCCGAATACCTTATATTCTCTATATGAAACACAATATGATGTAAAAGTATTGAAAGTCATCGAAAAGCTGCGCGCAATAGGTGTTTATGAAGAAGATGCTAAATTATTGGGAATCAAGACTGGTGTTCCGGTAATAGAAATCGATCGAACGGCAATTGCCATCGATGGCCGACACGTTGAATGGCGCTTGAGTTATGTGAACACAGAAGAATATCACTATTTATCTGAACTAACTTAAGATACACGCAAGCATTTAATAAAGTGCTCCAGATAACCCCGAATCAAGAATTAATTTTATTCGCTGGGTTCCGTGATTTTAAGTCTTATATAATACATAATATATACCTTTAAATATGACTGCAATTATTTGTGTTGGTATCGCGGTAATGGATCAAATCTTCACCCTGGATTCATTACCTAAAGAAGGGGGGAAATATTTCGCCCATAACTACCTGGAAGTGGGTGGTGGACCAGCCGCCACGGCTGCTGCTACTATTGCTAAGTTGGGGGGGCAGGTTGAGTTTTGGGGTAGAGTGGGCGATGGTAAAATTGGAGATCGCATTATTGATGAATTGAATAGTTACGGTGTCAATACAGAATATGTAAAGAGAATTCCAAGGGCACAATCATCCATCTCTGCAGTTTTAGTGGATAAACATGGTGAACGTTTAATCATCAACAGACCGACCCCTGGTCTGGATCCTGACCCTTCCTGGCTACCTCTGGAACGGATAGCTTCACAAAACGGGGTCTTAGCAGATTCCAGATGGATTGAAGGTGCTGAGCTGGTATTTGAAACAGCCAAAGCAACTGGTATTCCGGCACTCCTGGATGCAGACAGTACCCCCGACCATCAAATATCAAAACTGGTAAAATTGGCCAGTCATGTGGCTTTTTCAGAAAGTGGTTTGAAGGCCATGGACGCTGGTAAAGATGTCAAGGCAGCACTGAGGCAGGTTAATAAAGATTACAAATCCTGGGTTTGTGTTACCCAGGGCAGTAAAGGTACTTTTTGGTTAGATCAGAATCAGTTAAAATCACAACCTGCCTATTTAGTAGACGTCGTTGATACACTTGGCGCAGGTGATGTTTTTCATGGCGCTTTAATCTATGCTTTAGCGGAAGGTTTTACTATCCCCGAAGCAATCAAATTCTCCAGCGCGACCGCAGCTTTAAAATGTACACAATTGGGAGGCCGCGCGGGAATCCCAAATCGTGAAGTAGTGGATAACTTAATTAAGAGGAATAACTAATGGAAATTTCAGCAGGAAAATTGTGGTGTTTTAGAAGATTAGCTGATAAAAACGGGCTATTTAAAATGACAGCGGTGGATCAACGCCCACCTATCATGAATGTCATTAAAGAAAAATTAAAGGTGGATGAAGCCAGTTATGAGGATATTTCCAGGATTAAAACCCTGTTAACCAAAACACTCGCCCAACACTCTTCAGCTATGTTACTGGATCCAATCTGGGCTTACAGCGATGCCATTGAACATGTGGAACCCTCACAAGGCTTATTGATCACTTTGGAAGCGCATGATTTCGAAGAAGCACCAGGTGGCCGCAAATCATCGGAAATTGCCGATTGGAACGTGGAAAAAATCAAACGATTGGGTGCTGATGGTGTAAAAGTTTTGGCCTGGTACCGGCCCGACGCAGACCCGGCTATCTGTCAATATCAACAGGACATGGTTGAAGCCATTGGTAAAGCCTGCCAAAAGCATGATATCTGTTTTCTATTTGAACTCTTAGTCTACCCACTAGAAGGTGATGCACATCAGACCAAAGAATATGTTGAAACGCAATCAAAGCGACCAGAACTTGTGATTGATTCTGTTAAAGCGTTTTCCGATTCTAAATTTGGCATTGATATCTTTAAACTGGAAAGCCCGATTCCAGCTTCCGAAGTGCCGGACCCTAACTCAAAAGAAGCCGCTGAATGCCAGGAATGGTTTAATCAGTTAGGGCAAGCCTGTGACGTTCCTTGGGTTATGTTGAGTGCCGGTGCGGATATGGATGCCTTTGAAAAAGTACTGACATATGCCTATCAGGCCGGAGCCAGTGGCTATTTAGCCGGACGCGCTATTTGGTGGAAAGCGGCCCAGAATTTTCCTGATCTTCAAAAAATGGAAGCAGAACTCAATGAAGAAGGGGTAGCTTATATTAAAAAAATTGGTCAACTGACAGACACGCGCGCAACGCCCTGGTTTAAACACAAGCAATTTGCCCAGGGATATCAAATTACCGGGGCCGGGCAAAACTTCCCTGCCAATTACTAAACAAAATAGATCAACCCAAAAAAGGGGAATTTATGAATACTCAAAAACCCGTTATCGGTGTCGTAGCTTTAGGACGACCGACATTTGATGTTCCATTAGCCAATGAGGTCTCTGACCAGGCCTGGCAAAACCTGTCATCCCTGGATGCCAAACTGGTCGGTTCAAAGGAGTTATTATTTGATGCTGACGCCGTAAAGAAAGCCCTGAATGAGCTAAAACAGGAACAGTTGGATTTGCTTCTAATTATGCAGGTGACCTTTACCGATGCTACCATGACAGTGGAGTTGGCAAAAGCCATCAATGCGCCCATCATTTTATGGTCTTTTCCGGAACCCCGGGCAGGGGATCGATTACGATTAAACTCTTTTTGCGGCATTAACCTGGCTGGTCACGCTTTAGGCAAGGCCGATATAGAGTTTGATTATATTTATAAAACAGCCGATAATCAGGCTGCTGTGAATGAGATATTATCATTGGCTAAGGCTCGTATTGTATATAACCGCCTACAGGATACCAGATTAGCTGTTATCGGTGATCATCCGGATGGATTTGATACCTGTGAATATGATAAAGATCAAATTAAGGAGTGGTGTGGTGTTACAGTGGATAAAATTAATTTATCCGGCTTTTTAAAACAAGCGTCTGCGATTGCGGATAGTGAAACCGATCAGGTTTACAATAGAGTTGACCAGGAAGTGTGTAACCTGGATGAAATGGAAACAGAGCCCCTACGAAAAAGTTTAAAAGCTTATTCCGCTTTGAAGATCCTGGCACGTGATAATAACTATCACAGCCTGGCTGTTCGATGCTGGCCTGAGTTTTTTACAGAATACGGGTGTGCGGCTTGCGGTGCCATGGCCATGATGAATGAAGATGAAGTTCCCTGTAGTTGCGAGGCCGATCTGTTTGGGTCACTTTCAACCCTTATTCTATTGTGGCTCAGTGATTCACCTGCCTTTTTAGCTGACCTGGTTGACATTGATGTCAATGACAATACAGGTGTACTTTGGCATTGTGGATTAGCTCCCTTATCCATGGCAGATAAACAGGTACCAGCCCGGGCAACCATTCATACCAATCGGAAAAAACCCTTTTTGTATGAATTTACTTTAAAACCCGGACGTATTACTATACTCCGACTAACACAGGCTAAAAATAAGCTTCAAATGGTCATTGGTGGTGGTGAAATGATACAGGCACCGATGAGTTTTACCGGAACTTCAGGGGTTGTCAAATTTGACGTTTCAGCTGAAAGCGTTTTGGAAAAAATCATGAAAGAAGGTTTGGAACACCACTACTCTATTGTATATGGTGATTGCCGGGTTGCTTTGAAAAAATTGGCTAATTTACTGAACATTCCTGTGATGGAGATAGACTAATGCTTTCACCTGAAAAGCTAACCCCCATTAGCGATGTTTTATTAGACAAAGTGGATCAGGGAGCGGTGTTGTTTCATACAGATACCGCTCCGATTGAAATATCTGCTTTTGCCCCGGGGATATTGCGTTTCAAACTGGGAAATGAAAGTCGACCTAACTATGGACTTTTAGTTGAAAACACCAGTCGTTATTCATTTGAAGTCATTGAAAATGAAAAATTTTACAGACTCTCTTTTGGTGATTTGACATTGGATGTTTACCGCAATCCTTTCCAAATCAAACTGCATCAAAAAAATACTGCTGTTGTTACCTCGCCCACAGACGCTCACTTCCGACGACAGTTTCGTATTCCACCTTTAGCTCAAACTGATCGGGGGTGGATGCTAGCCTTAGAATTAAAAAGTGGAGAAGCTGTTTACGGACTGGGAGAAAAGTATGGCCCGCTGAACCGTCGTGGACAGATGGTAGAATGCTATAATCATGATGCCTTAGGGGTAAATGCTGAAATATCCTATAAAAACAACCCTTTTTTCTGGACCACCGAGGGTTGGGGTTTGTGGGTCAATACTCCTGCTCGTGTTATCCATGGAGTTGGATTCCCTAACTGGTCACATCGAAGTTATGTTTGTGAAATCCAGGAGAAAAGTACAGAATTTTTTCTTTTCACAGGTGAAACTCCAGCAGAAATATTACAGCAATACTATACATTGACCGGTCTCCCCGAAATTCCTCCCCCATGGAGTTATGGAACATGGCTCAGTAAAGCGTATTACCGTACCGCGGATGAAGCTTTGGAAGCGGCGCAAACCATTCGGGAAAAACAGATTCCCTGTGATGTCCTTAACCTGGATGGCCGGGCCTGGCTGGACACTAAAACCCGATTTGCTTTTGAATGGGATGCTTCGAGGTACCCGGACCCCAAGAACTTTACCGAAAAAGTAAAAAAACTGGATTTTAAAATTTGTGTTTGGGAATACCCGCTGGTGTCCATACACCATTCACTATTTAAGAAACTGGACGAGAAGGGATGGTTTTTGAAAAATCAGGAGAGGAAAACCTATATTTACGACTGGGATCCGGCGCCATTTGGAGATATTTTAACGCCACTTCCACCCAGTGGAATGATTGATTTCACAAATCCGGATGCTTATGCATGGTATGGCGCATCCCATAAAGCTTTATTTGAAAGTGGTATAGATGTTATCAAAACCGATTTCGGTGAACAAATACCAGAAAATGCGATTGGGTATAATGGTGATACTGGTTCGCGGTTGCACAATATTAATGCTTTACTTTATAACCGATGTGTTTATGAAGCTACAAAATCATTCTATGGTAAAGATGCAATGGTTTGGGGACGTTCCGGTTGGACTGGTAGTCACCGATATCCAATACAATGGGGAGGTGATCCGCAATCAGATTGGGAAGGACTGGCGGGGAGTATCCGCGGCGGCCTATCGTGGGGACTAAGCGGCGTTCCGTTCTTCAGTCACGACACCGGCGGATTTTATGGTGAACAACCCGGGGAAAAGTTATTTGTTCGTTGGACCCAGGCAAGTGTGTTATCCTCACATTTCCGCTTTCATGGTATTGGACCACGTGAACCCTGGCATAAACCACAACAGGAAGCATTAATCAAAAAATGGGTGGAATTTCGATATCAATTGATCCCGTATCTGGAAGCTGCCGCGAGTGTGGTTAAAAAAGGCTATCCTGTAATGAGAGCTATGCCGTTGGCCTTCCCGAATGATCCAGCGGCTTGGGCTTTTGATGAACAATATTTGTTAGGCGAAGCTTTGCTGGTTGCTCCTGTAATTCGTGAAGACGATCAAAAACGGGTTTATTTGCCCAAAGGGGATTGGTATGATTACTGGACCGGTAAATTGTTTTCGGGTTGCCAGGTACTGGAATTAACATCTTCACTGGAACAATGTCCTTTATTTGTAAAAACAGGGAAGGTGCTACCTTTAGGTCCAATTGTTCAGCACGTCCATGAAATCAAACCTGATCAGTCAATCACGCAATTAAAAATATTTGGCCTTCCTGGTAGTGACTCCGATCTTTCATGGTATGGCATGTCAATCTCTGAAAAAGGTGCAGGGGAAGTTGAGATTCAGGGTATTCAGGATAATGTCTGCATTGAATTGATAGGAAAAATCAAACAAAGTGAACGAATCAGCTTTAAATTAAGCCTTAAAACGGATGAATCAATTTAATCACGTATCAAGAAAACCAGACAACTCCATAGGGGACATCTGGTTTTATTACTCAGATTATCAAATAGCTGCTTTTGGAAAAACTTAATTATCAGCAAAGGAAAACTATGGAAATTACCCATTTTCAATTCGGAAAAACAAAAGACAATGAAGCTGTTGAAGGGTTCCGAATTTCCAATCAAAATCATTATTCAATGAAGGTTATCAATTGGGGAGCTACCTTGATTTCTTTTGAAGCCCCGGATAAAAACGGGCAGGTTGAGGAACTTACTTTGGGTTTTGAAGAATTTTCAAACTATGAGCAGTTCAGTCCTTATTTTGGTTCTACAGTGGGAAGAGTTGCCAATCGTATCAACAGTGGTCTTTTTTCAATGGCTGGCAAAGAATTTCAACTGGAAAAAAACCAAAAAGGAGTCCACCATTTGCATGGTGGTAGCAAAGGAATCAGCAAGGTAATCTGGCAGATTGATTCTTTTTTGGATGAAAATCAGGCCGGAGTCATTTGTCAAATTAGTAGCCCGGAAGGTGATGAGGGGTATCCCGGAAAAATGGATATTATGGTCCGTTATACACTAACAGAAACAAATCAGTTGATTATCGATTATGAAGCCAAAACCGATCAGCTTTGCCCGATAAACTTAACCAATCATACTTACTGGAATCTTAGTGGTAATAAGAAGGATAATGTCCTGAATCATAATATTGAATTGTCTTGTAATCATTATCTTCCTGTGGATGACACTTTAATTCCAATCGGTGAAATCCGTTCAGTCGAAGGAACGGACTGGGATTTCCGGGAAATGAAAAATATAGGAAAAGATATTGAGTCAGCAGGTGGATATGATCACTGTTATGTTAAAAAAATGGAGCGGGGTGAATGTGTTTCAATCGCTAAAGTAGCCGAAAGTAATAGTGGCCGCACAATGACTGTTGCCACAACAGAACCAGGAGTACAATTTTACAGCGGCAATTTCTTATCCCGTCTCGAAGATCAGGGATTTAATATTTACGAAGGTTTTTGTCTGGAAGCACAGTTTTTTCCTGATGCTGTCAACCATGATAATTTTCCTTCAATTTTATTAAAACCAGGAGAAATTTATCGTCAACAGACAAAACACACTTTTGGTACTGGACAATAACGGTTGAGTTCTCAATAATACATGACATTAATTTATGATTTATATGACATAAATTCATGGTTCATTTAGAAAACCACTCAGATCCGAAAAACTATAGACCCAAAAAAACGATAACCGATCAGGGTTACTTATCTCATGTATTATCCCTTATTTTGAATCCATAGTAAAACTGCCTTCAGTACATTGCCATCATCTGAAATTTGGAGATATGGCAATTTTTCTGAAAATATCTGAATTGTTTATAAAACGAATTCAACCAATTAAAGAAAAAAACTTATGAAAAAGACAACACAATTTCGCAAAATGATCGAAAGCCAGGAATTAGAATTTATCCTGGAAGCCCATAATGGTATCTCAGCCAAGATCGTTGAAGAAGCTGGTTTTAAAGGTATTTGGGGAAGTGGATTGGGTATATCTGCTCAATATGGTGTCAGGGATAATAATGAGGCCAGTTGGACCCAGGTATTAGACATGCTCGAGTTTATGAGTGATGCAACCTCCATCCCGATTCTTCTGGATGGTGATACCGGTTACGGTAATTTCAACAATATGCGTCGATTGGTAAAAAAACTGGAACAAAGAAACATTGCCGCGGTCTGTATTGAAGACAAGGTTTTCCCAAAAACGAACAGTTTTCTCAGGGATGGACAACAACCACTGGCAGATATTGAAGAATTTGCAGGTAAAATTAAAGCCGGCAAGGACAGTCAAATGGATGATGACTTTATGATTGTGGCCCGTGTAGAGGCTTTTATTGCAGGATGGGGACTTAAGGAAGCATTGAAAAGGGCGGAAGCATATCGTCAGGCAGGTGCAGACGCAATTCTTATGCATAGTAAACTAAATAACAGCAGTGAAGTTTTTGCCTTTATTGAAGAATGGGATAACCGTTGCCCTGTGGTTTTGGTTCCCACAAAGTACTATGCCACACCAACCGATGATTTCCGGAAGAAGAATGTATCACTGGTCATCTGGGCCAATCACCTGATTCGGGGTGCTATCACCAATATGCAGAATATAGCCAAACAAATCCACACTGAACAAAATTTACTTTCTGTGGAAGATAAGGTCGTGCCTGTAAAAGAAATTTTTCGCTTACAGGATGATGCTGAAATTGCCGCAGCGGAAAAAATTTATCTCAAGAAAAAGGCTGGGAGTACCATTTCAACAACTATCTTGGCAGCCACGCAAGGCAAACGGCTAGGTAAGTTAACCGAGGATAAACCAAAAACTATGTTGAAAATCGGTAATCAAACCATTCTGGAAAGAACCATTGATCATCTACATGATTACGAAATCAAAGATATTAATGTCGTCGCAGGTTACAAAAGTGAGTCTGTTGATAAAATCACTAATATAAACGTTATTACCAACGATATTTACGATACTTCCGGGCAAATGGTTTCCTTAGCCAAGATTTCACCAAACAAAGAAAATGATCACTTATTGATTTTTGGGGATATCCTGTTTCGCAAACATGTTTTACAGTTTGCCATTGAAGATTCTGCCGATGTCGTTGTTATTGTAGATTCTCAAAAAAACTCAAAAAACACTGCCAAGACAGATATGGTAGCAGCCACTGCACCTGATAATCATTCTTTTTTTGGAGAAGATGCCTGGGTGAAACAAATAGATTTTGAAGCACCTGACGACAAGTATAGTGGAGAGTGGATTGGTGTGATGAAATTTTCACAAAAAGGCGTTGTTTTAATGAATGACTTTATTCAGAAAAACCAGAATCAACCAGAATTCCAAAGCATGGATATTCGTGATATGATCAATCAATTTGTTAAAGATGGTGTGAAGGTTAAAATCCAGTATATTACCGGTCATTGGATTGATGTAAATAACATTTCAGATCTGACTAGTGCCATAGAATTTTAATTGAGTATGATTTTCCTGCCCTTAATACCATTTAAGGGCAGTGAAAAAAGATTACCACTCTTTTTTTAGATCAGCACTAGGAAGTTTATATTCGTTATTATAGATGAAGTAAATAACACCACCTAACAAGTAGACAGAAAGCTGGATAATAACAAACAGATTGAAAATATCAGCACCACCAGAGACACCAACCATTTGATACAGCGTATCAAACGCCACATGCCCAACTCCGATACCACCTGGAGCCACCGGGATGGCTATGGTAATTAGCCCAATAGGCATAATAAACATCTGGGTAGCAAAATTTACATCCTCAATACCAAGCGTCTGGATAATAATAACAAAGGCGATGGCCACCAGAAACTGAACAATAGTTGACAGGAATAAGGTCCAAAAGAGAATTTTTTTGTGATTTTGATACACTTTGAAGGTGGTGTAAATTTTTAACAAGGCTTCCTTCTTAGGTAACTTATTAATTATTTTAATAAAAGGATCCCGCCCATCTTTAAAAGGAAACAGAACGATAGTATAAAAACCAACTGTCCCTAAAAACAGACCAATAATACTGAAAGCCAGAGGCTGAAGATTAGGCTGATCAAAAATAAGATGAAAGTTGAACATCAGAGTAATAAAAGCCAGAACAATCAAACCAAATAAACCAGTGAACCTATCTATTATTAAAGTCATAAAGGCTTTGGTCTTTTCTTCGTTGTTATTGGCTTTAATCACATAATAACCTTTTACAAAATCTCCACTGACAGCACCCGGCAAAGTTGTGTTGAAAAAATTCCCAATCCAGGTCAGTAGAAAGGATCTACTAAGCGGAACATTGAGACTAAGGGCTTTTAAAAAAAACCACCACCTGACAGTACAAATCGGCACAATAATCAGACCAAAAACAACCAGTAAAACAACCAATATAATCGGTTTTTCCCAGAATACATACAACTTTTGGAAATTTAGTTTACCACTACTGATTAAATAGTAAAATATACCAATGGTGATTCCAAATTTAATAATAAAGCTAACTATTTTTTTGGTAGTCATTAATAATCGTTGATGGTGTTCCAGGAAGCTTTATAGCGACCGACGTTCTAATAGGCCCACAAAATCATGGTACACGTAACACAAAAAGTACTTCTTGCTGCCAGTGTCGCAATTCATTCCCGATTTTGTTAATTCTATTAAAATAATATTATGCCAATAACAATGACGTTTGCTATAAGTTAATCGCACTTAATTATTTACATTAAGGAACTGACTATATTGTTTCTTAATCAGTTTGTAAAACATGTTTATTTAGTCCTTGAACGGAAATGCACCAATCCGGTAATTAGGGTACACGTAACTATCTAGTATTTCATAGTTAAGTCTTGGCTAAGTATTGTACATGTCCCCGAATTACCTATTTTTCGTTCAGACACTATTTAATAGATTGGAAGTTTGCCCAATGGAAACTGAAAATCAAATTCTATTTTCATAATATTTCTTTTGCCAGGTCTGTATTTTGGATGCATATTGCTTGATGACAATTTTTTTTTCTGCATCAGAAGCCTGTAAAATCGATCGACGATTAAAGACAAAAAAATCCAGTACTGGACAATCATCTTTAATTAATTCTGTAATTTCAGATAAGGTAAAGGATTTCAGGGCATAAACTTCCATCAATAAGAATGAAATCTGAAACGAGGCTTTATTAATTTGTTTTAGGGTGAATCGACTAATGACATCCAAAAACTTTTGATCCCGCAAGTCTTCCGCATTTTTGGTTTTGCGGATGGTTAAATAATATTGATGAATAAGCGCAAAAGAGATGAAATATGACCAACCCTGATTAAAGTCCTTAATACTCTGCTGTTTCTCGATACTATGACTGTCATTGATATTAGGAACTTGGATAAAAACGCGACAGGCATGCAGGGTATCTTTTAGAAACTCTACTCTAAATTGGAGCCAGGATTGTAACGACTTGATCTTGCTAAAAGAGGACAGTCGACCTAACTCCACCTGATCTGAGCGAATCATAAGCGATATGGCCTGAATCAAATGGTACGATAGTTCAAATAATTTTTGATAAATTGAATTTTTATAGAGTCCGGTAATTTTTTCAATGGCCTGGGTTGATGATTTCATGGGTGGAAGTGTTTTAAACAGCTGATGTTTCCATATCCACAGGGGAAATTGTTTTTGTTCCAGCATCTGTTTTTGCGTCAATTTTGAATCATCGATGAGAAAAACTTTAATGACACCTTTCTTTTTCAAATGAATCATGCGTTGGTTCAGAGTCTCTTTCCAAAGTCTGGCAGTACTATGCACTATTGGATTTTTGGAATTAGATTCGGATAAAAACTCAAAACACTCCTGCAATTCCTGAATATAGTTACAGACAAATTGGGCTTTTTCAGCGATTGAATTAAATATAAACCAGTTTTTTTGTTCCTGTAACTTTTGATAATCCAGCTTTTCATGGGGTAAAAGTAGCGTCGATTGATCGCAAGTCTTCAAACACTTGTTAATAAACTCAGTGAATAGGTAATCTTCCTGTTTTTTAACATGATTGATTTGCTCACCATATAGTTGATTAATGATGTTAATTGAATGCTCATCAGCCTGGTCTAAATCTGTCAGCAAAGACTTATACAAGTCACTTTTTCCAATCTCCAGCGCTTTGTCGCCTCTGATATTATTTTTCTGACTGACTTCCAGAAATTGCTCATTTAAATGTTGCGGATAGAAACCTAAAAACCTGCAAAATCTTACTTTTTCCTCAATATCAAATTCATACTGATCCTGCTGTTTGAATACTTCTTTATAAACTGGTTTACCGGGGATATTCTCATTAAAAAAAAGATCTCCAAAAACTTTTGAACACACCAAACGGATGGTTTTAATTACCATTTCGCTATTGGTAATCTTTTCTGGAATAATCAAACTGATGACATGGATTCCATCCTTAAAATGAATTTTAGCCGCAGGAATATTGACTTTTTTTGATAAGGGTTTTTGAGTCAATTTTATCCATGAAGTTGTTGTGAATATCTCAATTTCAACATCAGAACGGTTAATCGCAACAGCATGAGAGTCAGCATATTTAATAACTTCATTAATCAGGTTAGATATGGCTGTTTGTGTTTTAGTATCAAATTGCCCTTTAAAACGAACTGGAATATTAAAATGGGGTGTTTCGCGGGATTGATCAAAGTTTTGCAGTTCCTGCAGGAACGCCTTCTTGTATTCAGGATCAAATCGTGCGTCAACAAAATCATCATTCATGGAGGAAAATGTCATTTTGGATTGATTATTTGTTATAGCCATTTTCTATTTTATGCTGGTTATATTTTTAAGATGACGATAAATATAGATTTAATTGAGCAGGTTCTTTAATCAATCAATAGTTTTTTCATTAGCTTCACAATAATGAATATAGTATCCACTGTCTAGTATTCAATAATACCGTCATTAAATATTTCATAATCCAAATGGAAAATAAGCCAAATAAACCAATCCCTTTTTATTTGATTTATGGTAATCAACCCCTGGAAATCAAGGAGTCCTGCCATCAGATCGTTACCTCCCTGTTGAAACCGGAAGAACAGGCTGACTCATATTTTTCTTATAACGGTAAGGATTTAGCCAGTAACGACAAATCATGGTCTTCAAAACTGGTTGGAGATGTGGAAAAAATCGCCGCTACCATCTCTTTTTTTGGTACAACCACTGTTATCCAAATAGACGATATTCAAAAACTATCATCCAAAAAATCTGCTTCCGATACGTTGATTAAAGATCTTAAAGAAATTAACCTTATCCGCATCGAACAAAATGGACAGGATGAGTGGTTTGATGCAGATTCCCTGAAACAGGCATCAAAGACCCACCATCATATCACCGGTAATCAGCTAATTACCGAGGTTGTAAACTATGGTCAGAAGAAATTTTATCTGAAGCTGGTTCCTGAATTTAAAGGGCGATTGATATTTCAGGAAAAAGGTGAAAAAACTAATAGTATTGAAATTCAGGCCTTTTTAAAAAGCAAATTAAAAAGAGATATAATTTTCAATCAACCGGAAAACCAAAGCCCAATTGTAGATGGTCCAAATAACCAAATGATGGACCTGTTAAACCGGTACCTGGATCATCCGCCATTGAATGTTGTATTTATCTTAACCGCTAATATCAGGAACCTGAAAGAGATTAATAATAGCTTAAGAACCAAGCTGGAAAAAAAAGCACAAATTATTAAGACGACGATTAGTTATGATGATTTTCGGCCTGTTTCCTGGATTATGAAAAGGGCAGAACGCAAAGGGCTTAAAATTGATCGGGAGGCCTCTGAATTGTTAATTGAAATATCCGGTACCGATTATACGATACTGAACATGGAGTTGGAAAAACTCTCAATTTTACTGGCACCAAATAGTGAATTGACCACAGAAGTTTTAACCAAATCCATTACCCATTCTAAAAGATTCACTATTTTTCGAGCTGCTGAGTTTTTAATGATAAAAGATCTTAGCAATGCCATGGCTTGTATTGAACAGATTGTGGGCGAAAATAGTTCGGATGCTGTTGGAGTATTCAGTCTGATTGTGGCGCAATTTAGACGAGTCTTAAAAATTGCATGGCTGGTGGATAGTGGTGAAAATGAAAAAAGTATCACCCAAAAATTAAAGATCCATCCCTGGGTTGTCAAACAATCATTAAAACATACCAGAACCTACAAAATTAAAGAGTTGGAAAACATCGTTATTCATTTGTCAAAAATCGATTTAAAAGTAAAATATGCAGCCAAGGATGTTCTGATTATCCTGCAAAACCTTTGTCTGATGATTTGTAATAACAATTTTAAAACCAGGAAACATATTGATCGGCACTGGCTACCCGGTTCATAAAATGCTCAAAAACTTTAGCAATCTGATTGAAAATCCCACTTTATATTTTACATTCCTGATTTTTCCCTTTTTCTTCTATTATACGAACCTAATTTACTGGCAATATTGGTTATTGATTTCCATCATTGGAATATCACTCGTTTGGGTATGGATAAAATCAACCAGGCTTCTGGCTATCATCATTATCTGCTATGTGACAGTTTCAATGGGATGGCCTTTAAGCGAAAACGTTCACATACCTGCGAGTTGTTCAAAACAGATCGATAGTCTTATTGGTACGCTTAAAAGTAAAACACCAAACCTGAACAATGAAATTCAACTAATAAACGCAAAAATTAGCTGTCAGACTGAAGCTCAAAACATTCCTTTTGTTCAAATTAAACTAACACCAAAAATTCAAGAAAGAATTAAATGGTTGCGGGTTGGAAATGTTCTGGAAATCAGCAACTTCCAACTTAAGGAAAACTCCCGTTACAGTACACAAATCAAACCGGATAAAAAATTTAAGATATTCAACATTTCACGCAAACAGCAGATACTATCACGCAGCCCCCTCCTATTATATATTCAAAAAAAAGCGGAATATTATCTTTCTCCATCAGTCTCTGCATTATTTCAATCAATTGTTACCGCAGACAAAACCCATCTTTCAAAATCATTAAAAAATAAAATTAGAATAATGGGAATTGCCCATATTCTCGCCATATCAGGATTACACATCGGTATCATCTATTATTGGTTAACATTGGTGATCCGCTTATTTTTATGGATGCCACTAAAATATTTAAACAAAGGGATTAAAATAGTATTGGTGGATTTGATATCGGTGATAATGGTAGCTGGATATATTACGATGATCGGCGTACCGCTTTCAGCACTACGTGCTTTTATAATGCTATGCTGGTGGTGCCTGGTAAAACATTTGTTATCCTGGCAACCATTGCCTTTCATTTTAATCGGTACCGCTCTGATTATATTAATTTACAATCCATTATCCATCGGTATGCTATCTTTTCAACTCTCTTTCATCTCAGTACTGGGTATCATTATGATGTTACCGATACTTCCTGTTAACCGTATCAAATCAGGGATCATTCAAAAAACATTCAATTATTTTCTGGGATCTTCAATAATATGCAGTTGGTTGTTTTTGGTTAATCTGCCATTGGTTTCCTACATTAATGTTTATTTTACTATGACCAGTATCGTAACAAATATCATCCACGTGATATTTTTGGGATGCTTGTTTTTACCCCTATCAATTTTAATTTTTAGCTTAATCGCATTGAGTTATCCGCTGTTCTATTTCCCCGGTGAATATTATCTATTTGCCGTTTTGAATATTATCGGGAAATCATGGGAACACCTCATGAATTTGAACTACAGCTGGCACAAATTTTTATGGTGGGAGTTTTCCGGAAGTTGGGGTGTCTGGCAATCTTTTGTATATTGGGCTTTCTTATGGCTGGTTTGGTTGATACTGAAAAAAAACCAGAATAATATCAAAATGCTTTTCCGGCAAATCTATAGTCCAAATTCGGCTAATAACTGATCCACTAAATCCTGTTTGTGTTCTTCATTATTAGAGTTTTGAACGTTTTTTAACTGTTCCTGCTTGTCCTGATAGTTTTCAGGGTTATCATTAACTTTAATATTCATAACAATAAGTGCTTCGATCAGTGAATCTCTCAATATTTTTAGATCTTTTTCCATTTTATCCAGTTTCTGCCTGGCCTTATCCTGGTAAGACTGGGCAGATATGATATCCAGAGTTAAGTTCTTGATTGATTTGATATGCGCTTCGGATGCTTCATCCAGCTCACTGTTATCAAGTTCTTCACAGGCATTAATTATTTTATCGGACGCGTCCAAAACCATATTGGTAGAGTCATTCATTAAATCAGCTACGCTTTGGGCAGTAATGGCTAAATTTGGCGCTGAATTCGTTGTCGCGGAAATAGTAGGAAAAGCATTTCTTAAATTATGAACCGTATTATTGATTTCACGGGCGAGTTCAGCAATGATACCGCCGGTGTCAACTTTAACTTCTTTACTAAAATCCCCCTTAGAAACAGCTCTGGCGACATCTACCAGTTGTTGTAAAGATTTTAAAGGTTTGTCAGTGGTCATTTCCAAATTCCTGTGTTTAATGGATCCGTTTTATTGTGAAGTTAACTCAGATTGCTCCCCAACTCTAGCAGGTTTTCAATAAAGAGTAAAATAAATTCCCTTACCTCTGTTTTTTATGGGTTTTATAATATTCTTCTTTATCAGCATACATTGCATCATCGGCTGTCTTTGATATTAAGTCAGCTGAACAGCCGTCAGTACTGGCGAAGCCTAAACTCATAGATAAGGGAACCGAGTCATGATCAGGGATTTCAATAACTCGGCCTTCACAATATTCTCTAATTCTCTCTATCAAATACTCCCCACCACTCTGATCAGAATCCGGCATCAGCACACTAAATTCATCACCACCCATGCGGGCCACGACATCAGTTTTACGAGAGACAGCTTTTAGACATTCAGCAATTTCAATTAAAAAGCGATCGCCAGCTTCGTGGCCATAATTATCATTCACAGGCTTTAAACCATTGGCATCAGCCACCAACAGTGAATAATGGATTCCAAATTTTTCAAAACGATCATTCGCTTCATCAAATTCCTGCTTAAAATAATATCGATTATAAAGACCGGTTAAACCATCGGTATGCGCAATAGTTTCAAGTTTTTTTAACAATAACTGATTGGTTAAATAAGCGGTTAAGGGGTCAGTAAACAGGGATATAATTTGCCTTTTTACGTCAGTCATGGCTGTATCCAAAACCAGATATCCAAGGTTTTTCCCCCTTGAATCATTGACGATGATTTTATGTAATGGTTTTATTTCCTGTTCCAGAACATAAAATGGGAAATTCTCAATATTCTGTTTCCTAACTGGTAAACGCTTATAGTTTTCAACAAATTGATCCAACAAATTGTCAGGAAAGTTATTTCCTGAATGTATCCAGAAATCATGCTCTTTGTTTCCTAAAATCAATAATGCTACTGCCTTGGAATTCGTTTTTAACTGAATGTTTTCCAAAAAATTATCTGTAATAGCTTCTGTTTCAACTTTTTTCTGCATCAAGGCCATCATATCTACCAGATCTGTCATTAACTCTTTTTGGGATTGGATAGTTTCTTTTTGCTGGCGAATTTCTTCGATAATATTGACCTGACGTGTTGTATCCTTGAATGTCAACAATATCTCCCTGGAACTGCTAAAAGGAGATATGGTTTCCAGGAAAAATTGCCCATTGATCTCATGACCGACCTGACTGGATTCATTCTCATTTGTTTCATCTTTTAAGGGACAATTAGGGCAGGGTGCTTTATACCCCAAATATTCATAACAGTAATTGAAGTTCTTTTTCACTGCTCTTTTGGTAATTTCACTACTTCCCCCACTAATCCTGAAATCATTTTTAATAATGATAATTTCATTAGGGACCTGATCATATATTTCTGCCAATCGATGTTTTAAATCCTGATTCTCCTGTTCTTTTCTATCATGTAAAATATTTTTAGCTTTTAACTCTTTTCTGTTAAAGGCATAGTCCTGAATTAATTTAACTTCTTTAGAAATATCTCTTAAAGTAATTAAACTGTATGTATCATTAATTTCATCATGAATAGCTTGGATAATCCTTTCGCCCAGCGACTCCTGATTAATTTTTAAATTCAGTCTATCAACTTTTTTAAGATTTTCCGGGTCTATTAATATTTTAAATTGAGAAATGACCTCCTGAGGAACCAAATCGACGGTGCTGCTCATAAAAAGTTTAGCAGCACTTTGATTAATATGTACCGGTATTCCTTCCTTATCAATAATAACAGCGGATACTCTCACGAGATCAAGAATATTCACTTGTTCAGTAGATATCATATTTTATAATTATAATATTAAATTAAGACCGTTTTAT
>Ga0233431_1002310_pt1 | contig 27185 bp, 33 predicted proteins | sample SI_118_April2016_FD_179867 | JGI IMG/M metagenome (GOLD analysis project Ga0233431, IMG submission 179867) | Seawater microbial communities from Saanich Inlet, British Columbia, Canada - SI_118_April2016_200_MG | ecosystem: Environmental > Aquatic > Marine > Inlet | place: Canada: British...
TATCTTCGATCAAACTGTCAAGGCAAAGATACATTTATTGCAAAGAGCTGTACAAATGTTCCCCAATGTGTTACGGAAAAAGATAAGGAAAACATGGCCCAATCAACTGGTTATTCCACAATGTATGACAAAGATTTCTTAATATATTCTGAACCATCAACCGGAAAATTAGGTTTACCGTTTGTAATAAAGGCATTCTTATTCGAACCTGAAAACATAAGCAATGTTGAGGTACAAATAACTAGCACAAACTATTCAGAAAATATTACTCTCTTTGATGATGGTAATCATGGTGATGGTAATGAAGGTGATGGTGCCTTTGCTGGTGTGTGGCAAAGTAAAGAACATCCTGTTTTCAAGAGTTTAGAAACAATTAATCTTAATCTAAACAAAAATCAAAACCAATTGATCTTATCAGCAAGCGATTGTTTAGTACTTAATCCATCTGCATTTAACAAAGAGAATAACAAGAACATTATTTTTGCTGGTTACGAAAGTAATAAAGGATTAAGCTTTTTCAAAGATAAAGCTAACGGGTTATTTGGAATGATTAGTGGTCTTGCTGCCAAAGATAATCTTCAGAATATTAATTCAGTAGAAGAATATTTTTCCAGAAACCAGTATAACTATTATCTATTATCAAAGACAATAAATCAACCAGTTAAAGAAACAATTACAGAATATATCCAGGAACAATGTCATTTCCTGTTTAATGTGGAAAATTCCGCTAAAAACGTAACCAAAACAAAAAATGTAATTTTATTCTTAGATGAAGATTATCCTTATTGTAAACAGAACAAAGATTTTATCCACATCAGCCCAGAATTTATATTTAAGGAATCCATCAATGAAAATAATGTCCCCCAAGATTACTTTGTGGACCACTTTTGTAAGTATGTGAGTACAAAGATAGAATTGCAAGAGAAATATATGGCAAAAACAATTCCTCCACAAGTTGAAATTGACAGCTTAATACTTAATGAAGCAGACAACCCAGATATTAGTTTAGGATTCACAATATATGATAATAAAAATGGGTCAATTAATTATTCCATTTATCTTGATTTAGACCACCCATTAATGCATTTAAAACAAGATCAAACGATTAATGGAACTAAAATAAACCTTAATTTAACTATTCCTGATGGCAATCACATTCTATGGATTGAAGCTAAAGATGAAGATGGCAATTATGATTTATCCAAAGCAATTAACTTAAATAAAAATGTAAATGGTTTTGAAGTCTTAATCAGTTCATTAGATAAAATTTCTTACATTGATTCTCCAGAGGTTAAATTCTTAGTATTACACAAAGATACAAACGTTCTGGATTATACTGTTTACGCTGATGGAGATATAATTAGTATGGGAGAAACCCTCCCTCTAACTGAGAACAATGTTTCAACATCTCTTCCACCAGGCGATCATGTGATTTATGTTAAAGCCACAGATCAGAATGGTAATATAGCTAAGTCCCCTCCTTATTATATTATTGTAGGAACTGATGAAGAACCGGCCCTGTATGAAGCTGGTGTTGAATGGTACGAAGGAAATTGATTAAAAAAAATAAAAGAGTCTGGATTATAATGATGATTGTATTATTGTTAGTTCAGATTTCCCTAGCTGAACAATTATATTCTGTATCTTTAGTTAACACAGACCAAGGTTTGTCTTACTCTAATACTGAAATCTCGGAAGGAGAAATCCCACCAATGATAGATCAAGGCACCATAACCATAGAAGTGATTGACTTCTCAGGAAAACTATTATATGAAAATAAAATATCTCCGCCATTGTTTCAACCATTTCAATTGTTTATTCCATATTACAAAAATGGTAAGGAAATAAAAATAATTAGTGAAGGCGAAAGTCCTCTCTCGATTGGCATCTCTCATTTTGCTGACACTTGTGACAATGGTGTTTGTGAAGAACATGAAAACTTCAATATTTGTAAAGAAGATTGTCTTTCTGGAAAGGAAGATAGTTATTGTGACAAAGAGATAGATTCTATCTGTGATTCAGATTGTACAATTGAAGAAGACATTGATTGTAAGATTGAAGAAGAAGAAGAAAGAGAAGAAGAAAAGAAAGAAAAAGAAATTCTTTCTGAAGAGCCTAAAGATACTGAAGAAGAAACAATTGTTGAGAGCAAAGCAGAAGAAAAGGAAGAAACATTTCCTTGGTGGATAATACTATTGATCTTGGCATCTATATTTATAGGGATAATTATATTTCTAATTTACAAAGATAGAAAAAAACATGAAGAAGAAAGATTAAAACAAACAAGTGAGTATATCCAAAAGTATTTGAACCAAGGTTATTCCTATCAACAAATTAAAATAGAGCTAATAAAGTATAAATACAAAAATAGTGAGATTGAGAAAGCTTACAAAATGATAAACTAAATTCTTGCTTTGAATGTAAGAAATTCACCCAAATTTTAGTTTAAAAAGCAATAATTATTAGAAAAGTTTTTATAAGCAATTCTATATTAAAAACATATGAAAGATCAAAAACATTTGAAAAATTCCGCAATTTCATTTATAATATTAACATTACTAGCAATTTATGGATTAGGATTAACAATTTATAATAATTTTATTGGGTCAATTAGTTCAAGCCCAATAATTCACATATCAATTATAATTTTAACAATTATAGCTTATTCATTAGTATTAAAAGGATTCTTAATTATCGCAAAAAAGAACAATAAATTAAGAAAACTTTCCTTTGTTTATTTCATTTTATTTATGTTATTGTCAACAATACAAAGCATCCAATCAATCAGAATACAACCAATAATTGAAATCGTTAATAGTTTGTTTGTAGGAAGCCCATTAATTCTGATTCTTTTTGGTGTTGGAATAACTGCCATAATTTTTGGAAAAGAATTATTTAATCTTAAAGGTAAATATGGTAACTCGATTAAAGGATTTGCAATAATGACAATCATTTATGGGATTACAGATATAATTCTAATTCCATTCGTCTTTTTTTCAGCTATTTTCTCAGCCCCTTATCTATTATTAGTCCCCCCTCTTTTGGCACCGATTCTGATTATGACCACATCAATATTTGGAGCAATGTTCTTTTTGAACGCTACAAAACAGCACTAAATTAAAATTATAATTTATACTTTTCTTTAATCAGTTCTGCTACTTCTTTAGCACTCTTCTGACTATTATCAACAACCATGTTCCTAACAAAAGGGATTTGACCAGAAAACTTGGGAATCATTTTCTTAAGTTGTTTTTCACAATTTAACTTATTGTGTTCTTTTCTAGAATCACACTTAACTCTTTTAAGTAATTCTTTTTCATCACACCTTAGTCTAACAAAATGAACATCGTTTCCGAACAACTTAATCATAAACCTCAAGAAAGGATCGCTTTGTTTTCTCACGTAACATACAGTATAAACTAAACTAACATTTTCTTTTTTTGCCGCCTGAAAAAATAATTTTACTAAGCCCCATTTTAATTTAACAAATCCTTTATTTCCAATCTCAAATAAGATTCGGGAGATATTAGTAGTTAGATGGTTATGGAACACCTTCATCTTAGTTATTTTACTAAGTTCCTGGGCCACAGTTAGTTTCCCAACAGCAGGAGGACCATAAATCACTACAACATTCATCGCTCCTTCTCCAACAACAATTTCTTCTCTGTTCTGGCTACAACACGACGAATCTCATCAACTGCATCTACATTAGCAGAAATGGAATCAACTCCTTGGTGTACTAAAAAGTCTGCCATCTCAGGACGAGAACCAGCTTGACCACAGATTGAAGTCTTAACTTCATACTTACGACATACCTTAATCACCTTAGCAATTTCTCCAAGAACAGCGGGATGCATTTCATCAAACAATTTAGCAATTCGAGAATTATTCCGATCTATTCCCAAAGTTAACTGAGTCAGATCATTAGTTCCAAAAGACACAAAGGAAATTCCTTCTTGACATAACTCTTCAATAATCCAACATGAAGCTGGTGTTTCAATCATAACTCCAAAATCAATGTCTTTACAAGGTTCTAGACCTAATTCACACATTATTTTCTTTGCAGCCTTAACTTCATCAACAGTAATTACAAAAGGTAACATAATTCCAACGTTACTAAATCCTTCATCGTGCAACTCTTTAATTGCCATAAACTCAGCCTTAAGAATTCTTGGTTCATCTAATAATCTTCGAATAGCATGCCAACCAATCATTGGATCCGTTTCAGACGGCTCTTCAGAACCACCTTTTAAATTCCTATACTCATCTGTTCTAATGTCAGAACACCTTACCCAAACAGGCTTATGCAAAAATGCTTTAGCAATCTTACCAATACCTTCTTTAAGCATATTCTTATAATCTTCATCTTTATCTTGCCTAATATATTCCGCAGGATGAATCCCTGAATTAGCAATCATAATCTCGAGTCGAACTAATCCAACCCCATCCGCTCCAGTTTGTGCTGCTCTTGCTGCAACATCTGGAAGATCCATAATTACTTTAACTTCGGTTGCAGTAATAATTGTTTCACCATGTTCTCCATTAGAGATTGGTTTTTCTTCAACCTTAACTTCAACTTTTCCACCATAAACAATTCCGTGTGTGGCATTAACCGTTATTTCTTGTCCATCTTTTAGAATTTCAGTAGCATGTTCCGTTCCGACTATACAGGGAATTCCCATCTCCCTACTAACGATGGCAGCATGACAAGTCATTCCACCTTCATCCGTTACGATTGCACCTGCCTTTTGCATGGCTGGAACCATATCAGGAGTTGTCATTTTAGTTACCAAAATATCTCCTTTTTGAATCTTGTTTAATTCAGAAGCATCTTTAATGAACCTAACTTTTCCAGTGTAAGCACCGCGAGAAGCAGTTTCTCCTTTAATTATAATTTTACCTGTACACTCTTCTTCGGCTTCACTTTCCTTTTCTGTTTCAACTTTATCTTCCGCCTTTCCTTCTTTATCTAAAGTTGTAACTGGTCTTGCTTGAACAACATACACCTCTTCTTTTTCCATTGCCCATTCAATATCCATTGGTTTCTGATAATGTTCATCAATTTTCTTTCCCAAACGAGCTAATTCCTTAACAGCAGAATCCGGAACTGTTTGTCTTTCTTGTTCTTCTGGAGGAATATCTAACTTAACATTCTCACCATTTTCATCCCTAAACAATCCCCACTCTTGTTTTTTGATCTTCGTTTCTTTAATCTCGCGAGATTGTTTATCGACGATATATGTGTCGGGATTTACCTGACCAGAAACAATAGATTCACCTAACCCATACACTGCTTCAACAACAATTTCTTTCTCATTATTAGTAGCGGGATTAACAGTAAACATAATTCCAGCTTTATCTGAATTAACCATTTTCTGAACTATTGCAGAAATTAAAACTTTAGAATGATCAAACTTATTCTTCTCTCTATAATACACCGCTCTTGCTGTAAACAAAGAAGCCCAACAAGCCCTTACTGCTGCAACAACCTTTTCCTTTCCTTTAATGTTCAGATAAGTTGCTTGCTGTCCTGCAAATGAAGCAGAAGGTAAGTCTTCAGCCGTTGCCGAAGATCTAATTGCAACAAAAACTTCTTTGGCATCAACTAAATCATGAGCATCTTTTCCTGCTCCAAGCAGTTCATAATTATCCATAACTTCTTCAGCAATATCTTCTGGAATCTTTGTACTGTTAATCAAATCCTGAATTTGTTTAGCAATCGTTTGTAATTGCTCTGTATTATCAACATTAATTTGTTTTAGAAGCTCTTCAATCTTTTCTTTTAAATCAGTAATTTCAATGAATTTCTTGTAAGTTTGTGCAGAAACACAGAATCCATTAGGTACTGGAAGACCAACATTAATCATTTCTCCTAAATTAGCGCCTTTACCACCAGCTACTGCAATTGAATCTTTATTTAAATCTTTAAACCAAACAACATATGACATTTTCATCAACCTCTTTTGATAATAAGATTATATAGAACTAGTATTATTTAAAACTTATCAAATGTGTTTAAAAAATATTAACTAAATTCTCCACCCTTACCAGAAAACCACTTGAAGACACCGCCAGATTTATGCCTAGTCTTAAGTTCTTTCCAAGCTTCATTTAACTTTTGGTGCGATACAACGGCCATTTCCCATTCCCATTTTAGTTTAGAATCTTTTTTTGCTAATGACTGATTCCTTTCAATATAAGCGGACAATTTCCTTAATGCTTCCTTTAAGTATCCCATTAGAGCATTGGGAGAGAAAAATAGAATCTCTTTTTGAAGCAAATACTTTTTGGGATGCTTAATAAATCTTTTAATTACGCCAATATGTGCTAAATTTAATCCTTCTAACTTTGCAATTAATTCTTCTCGATCCATTCTATAAACAAATAACTACCTTAATTTAAATTCTTCGATAATTTAATATTTAAAAAAATAAATTAAATTAATTTAATCTTCATCTTCTAAATCATCACCAAAATCTTCAGTATCATCATATTTGTCATCGATTTCAGGCACAGGCATACTTTGTAAATCATCCTGTGAAATGGTTTCGAATCTTCTTCTTTGTCTGGGTGGTTTTCCAGCAGGCTTTTCCAATACTTTAACCACTTCTGCAAATCCAGCATTCTTAAGAACTTTTTTAACAAGAACTTGTACATAATCTCCTTCTTTTGTATTAGGGACGAACAACACAAATCCCTTAATCTTAGCAATTCCATCCCCTTTGCCACCAACAGAATTGATAAACACATCATATTTTTCTCCTTCGTTAACAGGAGCATCTTTATTATTTTCCATTCAAACATACCTCCAAGTAGTTCATTTTATTATAATTAGAATCAGATTGTTTCATTTATTTTATTGGTATTCACTTATACTGCTTAGAGAGAGAAGGTATATTTAAAGGTTTCTAGAAAAAAATAAAAAATAAAAAATTAAGTAATATCTTTCAGACCACCTTCTTCAACCATGAAGCAAGCTTCACCATCTGCTAAGTTAGGTGCGTCAATTAACTTCGCAACTCTTGAACCCTTTCTACCTTTTCTTAAATAGATTCTAAATGTAGATGCGTGTGCAACAATATGCCCACCAATTGAAGCAGTTGGATCGCCAAAGAACTGATCCGGCTTAGCCATTACTTGGTTGGTTACGTAAACACAAATATTATGTGAAGATGCAATCTTAGCAAGAGCATGCATATGTCTGTTTAACTTCTGCTGTCGTTCTGCCAGAGTGCCACGACCAACATATTCTGCCCGGAAATGAGAAGTTAAGGAATCAACAACAACCAACTTAACTTTCTTGCCTTTCTCAGTTACTAAACTATCAACTTGCTCAGTTAATAACATTTGATGATCTGAGTTGTATGCACGAGCAACCATAATTCTGTTCAACGCATCATCCGGATCAACTCCTACCCCTTCTGCTAACTGAATAATTCTTTCTGGCCTAAACGTATTCTCAGTATCCAAATAAACAGCATAGGCTTCTGGGTCTTCTTTAATAACATTAACTGCAAGAATATGCCCCACTTGAGTTTTTCCAGAACCAAATTCTCCGAAGCATTCAGTGATGGCATTAGTTTCAAAACCACCACCCATCAAATTATCAAAGTTCTCGGAACCAGTACTAAGTCTACAAACAGTTTCTCTTTTCTTGAGAACTTCCAGTCCTGTTTCAAAACCCATTTTCATGTTTTCACGAGCAGCATTAATCATCTTTCTACCAACTGCTTCCGAAACACCAGCAGATTCTGCCAGTTCTCCTAAAGTTGCCACTGCAATGGACATTAGATCCCTGTAACCAGCAGATTCTAATTTATCTGCAGTTGCTGCTCCAACTCCGGGCAAATCTTGAATAGTTAGTTTTTCCATCTTTAACTCCTTAGGTTCTTCTTTCTTTTTAATCATTTTCGTTGTTTCTTTGTTAGATAGATTTTCTGTTTCTAATAATAACTCTGGAATAATTTCATCTGTCATCTTAATTTACCTCTTCTTTTAATACTAAATATTCATATGCCTTGTCTAATACAACCCTTACCTTGGGTAGATCATTAGTTCTAAAAGAGTTCGTGGACTGCCACTGGCCTTCCTTATCTGTATAGTTTCTTTCTATACTAATTGTTTTATACTCTACTTCAGAACCTTCTTTGTTTTGGCCTTTATTTTTCCAAACTGTAGCAGAAATTGCTCCTGCTCTAAACTTTTTTTCTGGCATATTCCCTTGAGAACTGCTAGAATCTCCAATTTTTGGAGCATTGTCATTACTTTTTGTATTCATTTTTTATACCTCTTTTGCTTTCGCTTTTTATTTCAAACCAGCCGCAATTATACAACCAGCGAGGGCGTAACCGTTCTTGGCTACAGTTATCTTAATAGCTTAGGTCCTTTATATAGTTTGTCCGAGGTTGACCAGTTGACCAGTGGCTTTTGTGGGGAGGGGAAATGTCTGGTTTCAAAGCTTCGAATAATTTAAATATCTTCTTTTATTACTAAATACTATGGATCACACAATTATTGGTCATCTTTATAGTACAATAACAAAGATACCGCCTTCAGAGAAAGTATTCAGAAAAGTTAATAACCTTCTTTCTTTATTCAGAAAAGACAAATCAAAAATAAAGATTCTTGACGCTAGTGGTGGGAAAGATGCAGCCACAACTATTTATCTTGCAAAAAGAGGATATGATGTTTACTATACAGAAGTAGATCAAAAGTTTGTAAAAAATACAAAAGATAAATTATTCAAGTTAAATCCTAAATTTAAAAAACCAAAGAATCGTGTTTCTTATTCCTATTTCCAAGATCTTCCAAGAATATATCCTATGAATTACTTTGATGCGATTCATAGTGTCATGACTTTTCATCATGGAAAATGGGATGAAATAAAATCCTACGTTAATAGTTTTTACAAAGTTCTAAAGGAGGAGGGATATTTACAATTAGTATTTCATTGTTATGTTCCTAATCATAAAATGATTACAGGAAATAAGAGAAAAGTGAAAGGACCAATACAACCTGGATTAAAAATTGAAAACGTACCACCAATCAACCCAAAACATCTTCATGATAAACACACTTATTACTTTGATGAAAACAACCATAATTATAGAAGGGGTTATTTTCATTTATTTACTAAACCAGAGATTAATGAATTATTCAAAAAATTTAGAATTATTAAACTTGAGAAAGTGAAGATGTTTTACAGCATGAATGATTATTGGCATTTAATAGTACAAAAAAAGTGATTAGTAAGCATTTCTTTTCAATTACTAAACTAAATCCTGTTTGCCAGTTAAGGTGAGAATGTTATCTTTGTAATCAACATTAAGTTCAGTTAAATCATTGATTACAATGTCGTTTCCCATTAAATAATAAGAAATATTTCTCAGATCATGAATACGAACCTTTTCAACATCAGCAATTTCAAGAACCTTAGTGGGAGTTTTTGCTTCTAAGTGAGGATTATTAGAATCAAATAATCCTAAGAATGCCGTTTTAAAACCATCTTTATCCTTCCCTGGTTTTCTACTAATGGTTAAACTCTTAATTTTGTATGTATCCATAATATCACTTAATGAAGTCCTCTTTTTTAAAGATTACTAAAATTTCCTTCAAATGCAAATAATAAGAGACACCAAATGAGATCAAAAAGAATACTAATACCCAAAATCTACTGGCCCAAAACGTTCCTAAAAAATAACCAACCAAAAAACCTACAATCATAAGTATAAATGGAAATACTGGTTCCGAATAGCGACGCATATAATACAACCTAGCTGCTAGTGCCCCACAGACAATTACCGCAAGATAAGTAAAGATTGCGCTCCTCAACAATATTGCAAGAATAAAACCTATTGCTAAAAAGAATACTGTTAAAGCTTCTGCCCATTGTTCATCCCACGCTATTTTATCTAATAATGACATTTTATTTCTCCGAACCTGTTAGTATTGCAGTCATCCCAATTATGGTGCCCACCACAATAGCTATAATTAGTCCAATCGTTGTTTTTGTTAATAAGAGTACAAATGCAGCAAGTATTGCCAATATTGCCAACATCCACAATCCTTTTGATCCAAAAAATAATGATAATCCATCTTGTTGTGGCAAAGGTAACCAAGAACATAAAGCAATTATTAGGTTCATCTTCAATCCGATATCAAAAAAGAAACTTTGAGGAAAGAAATATAATCCAATGGCGAATAGAATTGCCATAATTAAACTACCCCAAATCGACCATGCTGCAGAAATTGCCATAACCCACGTTGAAAAACCATAACGAAATTCTCCAAGTCTTTGTTTAACCATAAATGAAGATACTACTCCACCAACTAAAGCTAATGGTACCCATCCTTGAGTTATAAATGCAATTACTAACATAATTACAATTCCATTCCACCAAACTTTAAAGGTGCCACTTTGACCAGAGCTAAGACCATATACTTTTTGGCAAGATATCTTAAACCAAAGAGATATTCCTGCCACAATTATTGCCAAGAACAAGTTCTGAAGTCCAAAAATTAAATTGAATTGGTCTTGTCCCCAATTTCTAAAAGAGAAAACAAAGCCCAGAACGAGAGTTACAACTAATAGTCCAAAGACTTCTTGTTTGTCAAAATTATAAAATTCCTTTACCCTTTCTATATTTTCTGGAAAGCTTGTCATCTTTTTATAATAAATAATAAACTCTTTTAATATATAAACATTTACACTCTTTCTAACAACCAGTACTTGTGTCTACTCCCACCTTTGACTAATTCACTGGATTCAATCAGTTTAAATTTATCAGAAATACTCAAATCCCAATTGGGTCGACCAACAATCATTACTCGCCCGCCAATTTTTAATAAATAACTGGTTTGGTAATAAATTTCATTTATTTTATCTTCATCTTTAGTAGTTATTTGAACAACAACTAGGTCAAATTCATTTTCATCAAACTTAACATCCCAATCTTCTAAAGAGAATTTTTGCACAGTGATAAGATCTTTCACCCCCGCTAAAGAAGAGTTTCTTCTACAAGCGTTAGTGTTTCCAATACTAGAATCTGTAGCAAACACCTTAACATCCTTTCCAACAACCTTTTCTTCATTTAAATCTTTAAAGGAAGGCATTTGATTAAATGAATACTTTGCCTTCTTCAATAAAATGAGTTTATTTGCCCATAATGCTGCTTCAACTGCTAATGTTCCATCCTTAACAAAACCAAATAACGATTTTTCATTAATATCAAACCTAGATTTCTGAATTAAAGCATAACCTAAATCTCCCTTAAATGAAGCAGAGCTAGTAAATACACGATACTCACGAGAATCTAATTCTTTTCCAATAAGGTCTATTCCCAAAAAGTAATCAACCCCATTAAAATAAACAACAACCAAAACTTCTGGACTTTTTAATTCTAAGTTTGCTTTAATGTTTTCATTTTCTAATTTTCCAAAAATCTTTCCAGAAATTACCTTTGCAATTGGAATTCTATTTTCTTGCCCCTTAACACCTTCCACTACAACTTTAAATTTAACTTCATTCCAAAAGAAATCAGCAATATTATTAGAAATGACTAAAGAATTAAAGTCTTTATTTTGATCTAAAGCAATTAATAATCTTCTCCCAGATTGACATTGCTTAGCAAATTTTAAGATATTCTCAGCACTAGTAGAAAATTCTACTGCCCCTTCAAAAACAGTAGAATCTGTATTGATTTTCTCTTTAATTTCCTCTTTAGAAATTTGCTCTAGGCCAGGATTAACTATTAAGATTGCTTTCATCATCTTCTTTAATCTCATCCTTAGATTCAGAATCTAATTCCTTAGAATCTTCTTCGGCATTTTCCTTAGGTTCTTCCTTCAATTCATCCTCAGATTCATCGTTAGAATTGTCACCATCACTTTCTTCTAAATTATCTTTAGTAGTAGAATCTTGATCATCAACTACCTCATCTTCTTCATCTTCAGGAATGATTTTTGCAGCAGCAGCTAATTCATCTCCTTCTCCCAACCTAATTACTCTTACCCCTTGAGTTGCTCGGCCAATTGAAGAGATGTCAGAACATTTCATTCTAATAGCAATACCATTCTTAGACATCACCATTAATTCTTCGCCACCTTCAACAAGCATTACAGTTTTAACTGAACCATTTTTATCGGTAATTTTTATGTTCGTAACCCCTTTTCCACCACGATTACATAATCTATATTCTTTAACGGGAGTTCTTTTCCCATACCCTTTTTCAGTTAGAGTTAAAATTTCTTTATCTTCTTCTGCCGCCAACATTCCGATAACATAATCTTCAGAAGCTAATCTTATTCCTCTAACGCCACGAGCAGTTCTTCCCATTGCTCTGACGGCATCTTCATTAAATCTGTTAGCTCGCCCTTTTCTTGTTGCCAGAATCATCTCCTTATCACCAGTAGTGTACTTTACACCCACTAATTTGTCCCCTTCATCAAGATTGATTGCCCTAATCCCTCCTTTACGAGGATTTGAGAAGGAAATCAAATCTGTTTTCTTAACAACACCTTGTTTAGTTGCCATGAATAAATATCCTTCTTTAAAATCTCTAACAGGAATAATCGCGCTTATATTCTCTCCAGGACTTAATTCTAATACATTGGAAATGTGTTTACCTTTAGCCTGTCTACTTCCCTCAGGAAGATTATAAACTTTTAACCAATAGATTTGACCCCGGTCTGTAAAGAATAATAGATAAGTGTGCGTAGAAGTAACATATAATCTGTTAACAAAATCTTCTTCTTTCATACCTGTAGCGATTACTCCTCTTCCACCTCTCTTTTGAGTTTTATAAGTATCTAGTGGCAATCTCTTAATATATCCTGAATTCGTTGTTGTTACAACAACAGTAGTCTCTTCAATAAGTTCTTCCAAATCATAATCTTCTTCATCACCATGAATTATTTTAGAACGTCTATCATCGCCATAATCATTAATGGTTTGGACTTGCTCTTCATGGATTAGTTGTAAGATTTTTTCTTTTGAGTCTAAAATACTATGGTAATATTCAATCTGTCCCAAAATTTCTTTATGTTCAGAACGAATCTTTTCTTGTTCTAAAGAAGCAAGTTTTTGTAAACGCATTTCTAAAATTGCCTTAGCTTGAATTTCAGTTAATTGATAATTACTTGTTAAGAATGTCTTTGCTTCTTCAACAGTTTGACTTCTTCTAATTCCAGGAATCACTTCATCAAGATTATTTAATGCGATCAATAATCCTTCCAAAATATGAATTCGTTTTTCAGCTTGAGATAGATCATATTGTGTTCTTTTTGTAATTACGATTTTTCGATGTTCAATGTGATGTTCAATCAATTCCTTTAATCCTAATAACCTTGGTTGATAGTCTACTAAAGCCAATAAATTAAGGCCAAAAGTAATTTTCATTCGGCTATACTTGTAAAGTTGGTTAAGAACAACGTTTGGATCAACATCTCTTTTAATATCAATTACAACCCTAATTCCTTCTCGGTCAGATTCATCATTAATATTTCTAATTCCAGGAACCCGTTTATCCCTAACTAAATTAGCAATTTGTTCAATTAGTTCTGCTTTATTTACTTGATAAGGAATCTCTTTAAGAATGATTTTAGATTCTTCGAGTTCTGCAACAGCTTTAATCGTAACTTTTCCCCTTCCTTTAACATAAGCATGCAATAATCCAGGGCCACAAATAACTTCTCCGCCAGTAGGGAAATCTGGACCAGGAACAATCTCCATTAGTTCTTCAACATTAATTTCAGGATTATCAATTGTTGCAATAATTGCCTTAGACACCTCAACCAAATTGTGTGGAGGAATATTTGTAGCCATTCCAACAGCAATTCCAGAAGATCCGTTAACTAGTAAATTAGGAATTTTTGTAGGAAGAATTGAGGGCTCTTTCATAGACCCATCAAAGTTATCTTTAAAATCAACTGTTTCTTTTTCAATGTCTTTTATAATATCAGAAGAAAACTTTTGTAATTTGGCTTCAGTATATCTGTATGCTGCCGCAGAATCTCCATCAATACTACCAAAATTTCCTTGTCCCTTAACTAAAGGATATCTTAAAGAAAAGTCTTGAGCCATTCTTACTAATGCGGCATAAACTGAAGCATCACCATGAGGGTGAAATTTACCTAAAACATCTCCCACAATACGGGCACATTTCTTAAATGACTTGTTATGTGATAAACCCATTTCATACATAGAATACAATATTCTTCGGTGTACTGGTTTTAACCCGTCCCGGACATCAGGTAATGCCCTACCAACAATAACAGACATAGCATAATTAATGTAGGCATTTTTCATTTCCTCTTCAATAACTCGAGGCACGATTTTATCAGAAGTTTCTGCTTCGTTAACTTCTTTTATTGTAACATCTGTTGTTTCTTCTTTTGGAGCATTGTTCTCGTTGTTTTCTTCCATTTTTTTAAGTGAAAATTAATATTATTATACATCTCTTTAAAGACGATAAAGTATAAGAAATTATAGTCTTGGTGTCTTTATAAAGGTTTTGGAAATTTGTAACACAAATTTAGAAACCCCAGAAAAATCTTTGTTTTTCTGTATGGTTGTGGTTCTTTACTGTTCAGATTCCTGCATTTCTTTCATTGCAGTTCCGATCTCTGATTTGCCAACTTTTTCTTTTTTGTCTAATTCTATTAATCGATCAACTTCATCTGATTCTTTATCAATATCTTCTGCATTTTTTAACACTTCTGCCGGAACATTCTTCAAAAATGCTTCCTTTGCTTCTTCTGAAGGAAGGTCAAAGTATTCAAAAAATTTCTGAGTTAACTTAACTTTGTATGTTCGACCAAACCTTTCCTTTGCTACAAAACCCTGTTCTTCCAAAGCGCGCATATGTTCATATGCACCACCCCCTCTTAATTTAATAATTTCAGATTGAATGATTGGATATCTCCAGGCAATTACTGCCAGAGTATCCATTAATGGCCGATCTAATTCAGTAGAGGAAACAATACTACTAACTAAAGGAAGATATTCATCCTTAACAGTTAATTTCCAACCATTTTCTTTTTGTACAACTTTCAAAGCATTATTAGAATCAGAATATTGTTTCATCAGCTGATTCATGATTTTATCAACTTCTTTTGCTTCTAATGCACACAAACTAGAAATTCTTTCAGTGGTAATTTCTTTACCAACTGCAAATATGATTGCTTCAACTTTTTTGGTATTATCTTCCATTTTATTTCTTTAGTGAATAAACTCCATCTTTTAATTCGATTTTTCCATCATCAATTAATTTATCTAAAAAGTCTTCTAATTTATCTTTAGCAACGCCAGTGTATTTGCTTAAGTTCTCAGAATTCATCGAACCCTTTGCAAGAAGAATTAATAAATTGTTTTTAACTAAAGAAGAAGCATTTTTTTTCAAAATGTCATTTTCTAGTTTAAGTTGTTTAGCCACCATATCAATTTGGTGAAGCCTTCCTTGTAAATTGCTAAGTAGGTGTGAAACGTCTTGATCTGCTAATTTAAATTCGGCAGGTTGTAAAATTTCAATCGAAGAAGGCATGTATTCAAAACAAAACATAATTAAATCTTCCATGGAATTTGTTTTAAGTTCCAATTCTACAAAGGTAGCCCACAAATCAGAATCTTCTCGTTTTTCAACTTCCGCATATTCCTCATTAAGGATAGTATATTTATCACTAGATTTTAGTTGAGAAATATATTTTTCCAACGATTCTTTAACATGTTCTTTAGGCTTGCCTAATACTTCCATTAATGCCCTAAAAGTTATCTCTATTGCCATAGACACAATTAATTTAGTTGTCTTTTTAAGTGTTTCTCTATATATAGTGGTCATTTCTTAATAAATAAAGCGAACAGAATTAAAATAAAACTAAAGAGGATTAAGTAAGGAAGAATCTTCTTTGCTTTAGAAGAACTTGATTCATAAACAACCATCCCTTCGCCTTCATAATCATGATTACTACTAAATACCTTAGAAACTTCAAAGTTATTAGGTGTTGAAAAAGTACTGGTTTTTTCTTTAACTACTTCACACTTCTGTTCTTTACATTCTTGTTCTTCATACTTGGTGTTAATTTTACAAATCTTCTCATCAATTCCCAAAACCTTAAACGCTTTATTGTCTTCTGTGCCAAGACCTTCAACAATAATTTTAGCTTTTCCAGGAGAGATTTTCTCATCACAATTCAATTTTAATTGTATTGGCAAAGTAAGTTTATAGTTAGTATATTTGTCCTTCAAATTAACCTTAATATTTTGACTTATTTTCTTGCCATCTTTTTCGGCATATGCAGTTAAAGAATATTTTCCAGTATTGCCTTTATAAATCTCAATTTCTGCTTTCACTAATCCCGCAAATTTCTGCTCTTCAGGAGAGATCTTAATAATCTCAATAGTAGACTCTTCCTCGCTAGAAACACTCTCCTCTTCCTCAACAACAGAATTAACAATAACCACTAGTTGTTCAGCTTCATTATTACTAACGTTCAGATCCGCACAAAAAGGATAAACCTTAGCTTTAATAAGAAGTGCCCGATCTACTTCTTTAATCTTAGGAGTATAAGACTTTTTATTAGTGTTTGACGTTTGAGTTTTCTTCTTGAAAATTTCTCCCAGAAAATCTTCTACCCAATACTCTATATAATAAGGAAATTTTTCTTCATTTAGTATATTGTAATACCCAATCTTTTCCTTATTGTCATAAACCATCTTTTCAGTTAATACATTTATTGCTAAATCACAAGGAACTTTAGAAACGTCAATCACAGTAATGTTTTGACAAACTTGATTACTTTCGTGACTTGTAGAATGTCCACACAAAACATATTCTCCTTCCTCTTCAACCATTAAATTACCAGTATTGGAATATGTAGAACAACCAATCTCTTTAGAAAATGTACTTTCAAAAATCAATTCTTGTTGTTTAAATAATAAATATTGTACAACAATCTCTTCTTTATCACTGCAAACATCTTTATTGAGAAACTTTATTTTAAACAACCGATTATAGTTGTAATTGGTGTATATCTCCTTATCTAAGTAAGGTTCTAATTTTAATCCTTTCTCAATAATCTCCTCTTTAAACTCTGCAGTGTTTTTTCTTCCAGGCGTACCGTATAACTCTTTACTTTCCAACCAAGTTTCATTAATTAATTCTAATGAATAACCATTACCATCCCCACCAAAATCATCCAAATAATGTGCAGTGAAGTTAATAGTTTGATTACTAATAATAAGCTCACTTTCTGTATTTCCTAGGGTGAATGCTCCGGCATCAACTGCTAAAACTTCAGGATATAGCTTCGAGAAACTATCATTGTCTTTATCAGAACCATCAAACAGCTCCCTAGCTATTACTAAATAACCTTCTGGTTCAACTATAGCAGAATCAATACTCTTCCCATTAACTTTAAACAAAGTTAAGTTAAATGCAGATTCGCCAGAATTATAAATTTCAACCCATTCTAAGTCTGTATCTGAGCCCATTTCCGACGAAGGATTATACATTATTTCAGTAATGGATAAATTTGCAGTTGCTGAAAAGAATAATAATCCAAACATCACGCCAAAAATAACCAAACCCTTCATTTGAAGTCAAAATAGCAAAGAACAATAAAAGATTTTCTATTTACTATTATACAATACTAAACAAAGTTTTTAAACGTTCACTACCTCAAAACAATAAAATGGGATGGTTATTTGGTAAAAAGAAAATTGTACCTAAGGTTCCTTTTCCGGAAGGAAAACCTTTTGATGAAAAATCGTTACAGTTCCCCTCGTCTTTAAATTCAGAAAAAGTAATTAATCCTTCTCAAGTTCAAGCAGCAGTGGGAGTAAGTGCATTTAAAGAACCTGTTGAGGAAGATCAAGGAATTATAGAACCAACAGAACAAATGCCTGAACCTCAGGCATTTAAACCACCAAAACAGTTCCCAGCAGAACAAATTGTAGGAAATTCTTTTGTTAAAGTAGAAGTTTATAGAAAAATACTAAATCAAATAGATGAAATGAACAAAAGTGTTCATGCTTTAAAAGAAGCAAGTAAAGGTTTAGACATTTCAGAGTATAACGAAGAGACAGACTTTATAAAAATGCGTCGAGCAACAAAATCTGTTCACGACCAACTATTAAAAATTGATAAAACAATATTCAAAGGTGAGTAAAATGGATCAAATGCCAGTATTTGTTAGAATTGACGAGTATGAAGACGTGCTCGGAACAATAAGATTAATTCGTAAAAAAATTGAAGAAGCAAAGGATACTTTGCTAAAAATAAATGACCTTAAGAATGAAGAAGATCATCAACTAGAGATGTGGCAAAATGCAATCTCTGAATTTGAAAAGAAAGTTGATTTTATTGACCATTCATTAAGTGAGCCTGAAAAGTTCTAAATATAAGATGGCGAAGAAAAAGACAACAAAGAGAAGTGCAAAAAAAGTTAGCCCTACTGTTAAGAAAATAGTTAAGGCTAGAACTAAAATTGCCAAACAAGAAAAAGAACCAGACTATATGGTTCAAGTTCATGAACCCACAAATTTAAGAAAGAATGTGTTGGAATCGTTAAGGGAAATTATCATTTTTATGCAAAGTTATGAAAAGTTTAGACAAATTCAAGAAGAAAAAGTTAACATATTTAATGAATTAAAAGAAAGCATTAAACAGTTAACAGGCCTACTGGACCGTAAACTAAAACATCACTTTCCAAAAGGAAAATTAAGCATTTCCACAGTTAGGAGAGATATTCCAAAAATGGCAATTCCAAGTAATGTAGAAAATGTACCAGAAGAATCTGAAACCGCTCCTGCAAGAAAAGCTGCTTACGTGCCTGAATCACACCCAATTACAGAGTTGGATGAACTAGAATCTCAACTAAGAGATATTGAAGGACAGTTAAGAAAAATCAGTTAATTTCTTTTATTTTCTTTTATACTTAAGAAAGTTTTATAAAATAAGGGCAGGTATTTCAACTTGTTTGCGGACGTGCTGGAGTGGTCAAACAGGATGGACTCAAAATCCATTAGCTTAGTGCTTACGCAGGTTCGAGCCCTGCCGTCCGCATCCCATCTAATTTCTGTTTAATGTTTTTTTATTCTCTAAATTAGATTTAACTATCAAATTATGATTTCTGACCCACTACCCACTGGTCAACCTTGGATAGAGCTTATAAGGAAGAAAATCATTTACATAGTTGCATGACAAGTAATAATATGAATCAAAAAATGAATGCAGAAATTGCAGAAATTTTAGGTGCCTTTATTGGAGATGGGTGGATCGAAAGCAAAGCCAATGCGTTTTATATTACAGGAGATAGACTGGAAGATAAAGATTATTATGACTATTTTCTAGCTCCTTTATTCAGTAAATGGTTCTGTGAGGTTAAACCAAAAGAATTTAGTTATTGGAATGTTTATGGTATTAATTGTTACAAAAAAAGCATTGTTGAGAATTGCCTAAAATTAGGTTTTCAGTCAGGCCTGAAAGCATTAAGTGCTAAAATTCCTAAAGAGATTATGAATTCTAAAGATATTAAAATCAAGAAAGCAGTTTTAAGAGGTATTTTTGATGCAGATGGTTCGTTTTGGTGTGAGAAATCAAGAGCTAAGACTTCGGTTGAATGGAAAAGAACACATCATTACCACCCAGAATTTCAAATTGGATCTTGTTCAAAAGAATTATTAGAACAAATTGAACTATTGTTTAAAGAATTTGAGATTAAATCCAAAATGGTTCTCAAAAACAAAGCAGGAATAAAATGTAACAGAAATATTCACAATTATTATGCTTTAAGGATTAGAAGAATAAAAGATATAGAAAGGTGGTTTGAAGTGATTGGTTCAAGTAATCCTAGACATCAAACAAGATATGCTGTTTGGAAGAAGTTTGGATTTCTTCCCGCGGGAACAAATATAAATCAAAGAAAGGAAATGTTAATTGGAAATTTAGACCCCCAATCATTTTATTGAAGCCTTTGTTTTTAGTTAATTATATAAACAACTTGTTAGAAAGCATTGCCATGGATTTAACTTGTAATGATTGTTCTGCAAAATGTTGTAAATATATTGCGTTAGAGATAGATAAGCCAACGACAAAAAAAGATTGGGACAATATATTTTGGTATTTGCACCATCAAAATGTAGTTGTATTTATTGATCAGGAGAATGATTGGATGATTGAGTTCAAAACTCCATGTAAACATTTGTTACAAAACAAAAAATGTGAAATTTATGACAATCGACCATTAGTTTGTAGGACCCATACCCAAAAAGATTGTGAATTTCATAATTCTGAAAAACCATATAAACATGAATTTAGTTCTGCTGATGATTTAAAAAAATACCTCCAAGAGAAAATGATAAAATACCAGTTTGGTGAATTTAAGAAGTAAGGCAAAAATCTTTTAAACCCCTAGATTATGATTTAACTCATGGCAATTGAAGTTTGTACCATTGGTGGGTTTTCAGAAGTAGGCAAGAATTCTACTGCAATTAAAATTGATGATGAAGTTATCGTTTTAGATATGGGATTACAGATGGATAATTATATCCGTTATACTGAAGATAGAGAAGATATTAGTTCTAAAACATATCCTCAACTTCTAAAAGTTGATGCTGTGCCGAACTATAAACATATTAAAAAATGGAGAAATCAAGTTAAAGCAATAATTCCAAGCCATGCACATTTAGATCATATTGGTGCAATTCCTTTTGCATCTGGGGTTTTTCCTGAAGCGCCAATTATTTGCACACCCTATACTGCAAGCGTATTAAACAGTATTCTTTATGATGAAAAAATTAAAATTCCCAATCCAATTATTCAAATAAACTTAAGTTCCACATACAAACTTTCAGATAAAATTTCAATCGAGTTTGTTAACGCGACCCATTCTGTTCCTCAAGCTGCCATAATTGTTATCCACACACCCTATGGCCGAATTGTTTATGCTAATGATTATAAATTTGATAGACAACCAACTCTTGGAAAGAAATCAAACATTAAAAGATTAAAAGAAATTGGTGAAGAGGGTGTTTCTCTTCTAATTGCAGAATCTCTTTATGCAAACGAACATAAAAAAATGCCTTCTGAATCTGTTGCAAGAGAAATGCTCAAAGATGTAATGTTGGGAGTTAATGCAGAGAGTAAAGCTCTAATTGTAACAACATTCTCTTCACATATTGCCCGGCTAAAAAGTATTATAGAATTAGGAAAGAAGTTAAATAGAAAAATTGTCTTTTTAGGAAGATCCCTAACAAAATATGTTCTTGCGGCCGAAGAAGTAAATTTGGTTAATTTCAAACCTGACATTAATTTAATTCGTTACAGAGATAAAATTGAGAAAAAATTAAAACAAATTAACAAAGAAGGCAAGGAGAAATATCTTATTGTTTGTACGGGCCATCAAGGCGAACCTAAAGCAATACTATCTAGAATGGTAAGGGGAGAACTCCCATTCAAATTTGAAACTGGAGATGTGGTGGTATTTAGCTGTTCTGTTATTCCAGTTGAACTTAATCAACAGAACAGAGATAAACTAGAGAAAGGCCTTAAATCAAAAAATGTACGAATTTTCACAGATGTACATGTTTCTGGGCATGCCGCCAGAGAAGATCATCGAGATTTGATTAATTTGCTAAAGCCAAAACATTTAATTCCATCTCATGCTGGCAAAGACATGTCAATACATTTAGAAGAATTAGCAGAAGAAATGGGCTATAAAGAAGGAAAGAGCGTACATCTGATGGAAAATGGGAAAATTCTGTTGATTAAGTAAACCACTACTTGACAACAATAAATTTTATAAAGCCCTCTACCCCCAAATCGTTTAGTGGGAGGGTACAAGAAAATGAAACTTATTTTAGCTGAACCTAAGTATTTTAAAGATAGTATCACAATTATATCAGAACTTGTTACGGAAGCCAAATTTAAGGTTAATTCTAATGGATTAGAGTTGATTGCAATGGATCCAGCCAACGTAGCCATGGTCATTTTCAAAATGTTAAGTAGTTGCTTCACAAAATATGAAGTCAGTGAAGAGACAGAATTGTCTATTAACTTAAACAACCTTAGACAAATTTTGAAAAGAGCAAAAGCAGACGATGTTTTAACTTTAGAAACAACTGAAGATAATAAGTTAAAGATTGAGATGAGAAGTAACACAACAAGATCATTTTCTATTCCGACATTAGAGATTGAAGATAAAGATCAAAAAGTTCCAGAATTGACTTTTCCACTTTCTGTAGAAATGGACTCTGGACAACTTACAGAATCAATTGAAGACGTTTCTGTTGTAGCTGAATCAGTTACATTTTTAGGAGAAAAGACTCAATTACTAGTTAAGGCTGAAGGAGATTTATCAAAAGCGCTTATTGAAATTAAACCAGATGATCACACAGTTATTAAAACAGACTCTGAAGATAAATTTAAAGCTAAATTTTCTTTAGAATATCTTAAAAAAATGATTGCGGGAAGTAAGTTAAGCGATAGAGTATTCTTAAACTTTAATACAGATTATCCATTAAAGATGGAATATCGAATCGTAGACAGATTATCATTAAGCTTTATCCTTGCTCCTAGAGTAGATAACGATTAGAAAATGGGAGAAGGTATTGAAGCACGGATTGGCAAGGTTGCAATGGTTCCTTTAGTGGTTGCAGCATTGGCTCTTGCAGGAGATGGTTCTGCTCATGAAAAAGACATCGATTCTGAATATACGCCAATAGAAGCTGTCTGGGCATGGTATGGACAGATGCATGTGGATATGGGGATTGCAAAAGTTGTTTGTGGTAAGGATTCAAAACATTATGACTCAAAAATGTGTGAAGAAGCAACTGATGGTGTGATTGACAACCTTGCTGGATACATTAATGCGATGAAAAATTTAAGAACTCCATTGCCTCCCCAACGTTATCAAGGTAACAGATAAAGGTCTGAAAATGAGTTGGAGAATTCCTAATTTATTAAGTACAGGATTAGATTGTCAATACAATCATGCAATTTTAGGTAGAATACTACATATTCTTGAAAAAGATAAAGTTATTTCTGCGAAATTAAGATCTGATTTAAAAGTTGATTCCTGGAATCCAGAGATCTGGGATTTAGATCAGCCACCCGAAGATTTTGGTCGCGTTTATGTTCATTCGTCATTTAAAGAAAAAGAGCTAATTGCTCTTCCTGTTAACCTTAATACCGGATTAGAAGGTCAATTGTATGGTGTTGCATATTTAAACGGAGATTTAGAACAAGACCAAATGACAAATGCATTTCTATTTGGGTTTCCTCAACAAGGTGGGGTTGTCCCTCTAACTTTATTTGATATTATAGAAACTCCAGATAAAAGTATTGAATTAGTTGATCTATACACTTCTAAACCATAATCTTTATATTGTAATTTTCTTTCAAATAAATATGCTCTTTACAGAAGGAATTGTTTGGTACTTATTCTTAGCTGATTGTATTGTTTATAATGTGATGTGTTGGAGTAAAGGTAAGTGGCATAAAAAACTTACTCATTGGCTATCTGGATACTTTCCTTTAAACAAATACTTTGGTTTGTTTTATTTAATAATAGTTTTATGGTTGGGTTATGCTTTGTATAGAATGACGTTGTTAGGGTTTTATTTAGGATAATTCTACATTTTACCACAAAATATATAATGCAGACATTGTTTTAAGTTCTTAATGAAAAATAAACATGTTGGATATTTGATATTAGCTGTAACGGCACTTTTCTTTTTTGTAGTTATGTCTTTCAATTTTGCACTACAAAGTATTGTAGATGAAACATGTACTCATGGACTTGCTTGTCCAATGCACGCAACTACATTCACACAAGAAGTGTTGAGTTATAGCTTAATGGGTTTATTAGTTCTGGTTAGTTTGTTTATAATCTTCTTTATGAAAGATGAAACAGTTGTCCAAGAAATGAAGAAAGACATTTCTGAAGAAGATAAAAAGAAAAAGTTAGAAAACCTTGATGAAGATGAAAGAAATATTATGAACATTATTTTAAGAGAAGAAGGTTCAATATTTCAAAGTTCTTTAGTAACTGAAACCAAATTAAGTAAAGTAAAGGTTACTAGAATTCTTGATCGCCTAGAAGGCAAGAAACTAATTGAACGTAAACGCAGAGGAATGAGTAATGTGGTTCTGTTGAAATGAAAAAAGCAATTATTACTGGAGCAAGTAGTGGATTAGGTCACGAGATTGCATTAAAACTTATTGAAAAAGGAGTGAAAGTAATTAATCTTTCAAGGACTGAATCAAAGCTTGATGTCATTAATTTTAAAACAGATTTGTCAAAACATGAAGATGTTGTTAATGCAATAAACATAATTAAAAAAGAACACTCTGATTTAGATTTATTAATATTAAATTCTGGGGTTGCTCATTGGAATTATGTTGGAAAAGTTCCAATAAATGAAATTGATGAAGATTTTGCGGTAAATGTAACTGGAGCAATTAAATTAACAAATGGATTAATCTCTTTGATTAAAGAGAATAAAGGAGATTTTGTTTTTATTGGTTCTACAAGTTCATTTGTTAGTTATGGAGAAGATTCAGTTTATGTTTCGGCGAAATATGCGGTCAGAGGTTACGTTAAGTCACTACAAAAAGAGTTAAAAAAAGAAAATGTTAGAGTTATTGGATTTCACCCTGGTGGTTTTAAATCACAATTTCATATTAAAGCAAATTCTGGATTGAAAGAAGAAGAATTAATGGATCCAAAATACTTAGCTCAGCTATTAATGTCTATCTTGGAAATGCCTAAAAGTGTCCAAGTTTCTGAGATCATTATTGATCGTAAAGTAGCAGGAATGTAAAGGTAGTTTTGTTGAAATAGTTCTAAATTTGCTTAATTCACGTTGTTTGAAACTAGTTTCACTACATCCTTTATAAGTTGTTACAAATATAATACTTCTACAATGAAACAAAAAATTATAATTTTGGGATTAATCGTGTTAACAGCTTTATTTATTGTGGGTTGTTCAAACGAAACAAGTGGCTCTAATATAAAAGCAGAACCTTCTTTATCTGAAGGAGTTGTAAAGGTTGATGCTAGTAGCATTACTAAGGAAGTACAAAAGTTCAACTATAATGCTAATGGAATAACTGTAACTTACTTTGCAGTTAAAGGCAGCGATGGTGAGATCAGAACTGCTTTCGATGCCTGTGATGTTTGTGGTGGAAAGAAAGGATACAAACAACAAGGAACTGATATTGCTTGTATTAATTGTGGCAAAGTGTTTAAGATCGACGGGTTAGGAACACAAAACAAAGGATATGGTTGTTGGCCAAGTTTCTTAAGTCACACTATTAAAGATGGACAATTAATCATCAAAACTTCAGAATTAGAAGCCGGAGCATTTAGGTTTGCATAAAATTAACAAGAAAAGAGGTAAATAATAAAATGACACACTTTGATAAAGAAAATAAAGAACCCGAACACCATGTTCACAAGGAACATCATACAGAAAAGAAACAAGAAACTAAGAAAGAAAGTTGTTGTGATATGGGATTAAATGCTTTTCAGAAGTTTTTAGCGATAGCGGTAGTTATTCAAGTATTATTATTAGTTTTCATTGCTGTAAAGATTTCTGCGCTTTCTGGCATTAATGTAGAGAGTAATGGAGCAGTTGAAGTGCCAACTGTTGCTGCAAATCCTAGTAATAACCAAGCACCAACTGCAGATCTAAGTGAAATAATTGATGATGATAGTATAAAGGGCGATGAAGATGCTAAAGTAACAATAGTAGAATTCAGCGATTATGAATGTCCTTTTTGTGAAAAGTTTTATACTGGTGCTTACCAACAAATAAAACAAAAATATATTGATACTGGCAAAGTTAATTTTGTATATCGAGATTTTCCCTTAGGTTTCCATCAAAACGCTCAAAAAGCAGCAGAAGCTGCTGAATGTGCAGGAGAACAAGATAAGTATTATGAAATGCATGATTTGTTATTTGAAAAAGGTGTAGTTGGTGGAGCAAGTACATACAAACAATACGCTCGAGAGATAGATTTAAACACTGCAAAGTTTGACCAATGTCTTGATTCTGGAGAAATGGCACAAGAAGTCAAGAATGATTTTAGTGCAGGACAACAGTTAGGCGTTAGTGGAACTCCGGCATTTTTTATTAATGGACAAAAACTTGTTGGTGCACAGCCATTTCAAGCATTTGAACCAATAATTGAACAGGCACTTAATAGTTAGAGAGGAAAAAGAAAAATGAAAGTAACATTGAAAGTTAAAGGAATGCATTGTAAAAGTTGCAGTATGTTAATAGAGGATGCTTTAGAAGACATTGGTGTTAAATCTAAAGTTGATAGCGAGAAAGGCATTGCTGTTGTAGAATTTGATGAAAATAAAGTAAGTGAAGAAAAAATCAAAGCAGCAATAAAAGGAGAAGGTTACAAAGTAGAATGAGCCAGATAAAACAACAGAAACTCTTGAAATTTGTTTTCTTTCTTTCTATTTTGGGAATCATTGTTTCTGGATACTTAACATATATTCATTATTCCGCATTAAACGCCCCATGTGATTTTAGTGCGACTTTTCAATGTTCAGTAGTTAGTGAAAGTAAATACGCAGAATTGTTTGGAATTCCAATAGCACTTTTTGGGTTATTGGGATATGCTTTCCTAGGAGCAGTTAGTTTTGGATTATATTCCAATAAGTATTGGATAGAAAAAATAAGAAATGTCCAATATATTAAAGAGATCATTTCCGCAAAAGGTTTATTATTTTTCTCAATTGCTGCTTTAGCAATTTCTGGATACCTTACTTATGCTGAGTTTTTTCTTATAAAAGCACTTTGTTTGTTCTGTTTAATATCACAAGTAATAATCATAACGATAGCAGTTATGAGTTATAAAAATAATAATCTAAACAAAAAAGGAGGGAATTTTAATGACATTAATCAAATATAAATTTAGGGCAAAAGGAATGACTTGTAATAGTTGTGAGAAAATTATAGCTAAACAAGTGTTAAGTCTTCCAGGAGTAAAGAGTGTAGATGTAAATTATTCTACAGAAAAAGTAGAAATTAATTATGATAATGAAAATACTAATAAAAATGAAATAAAAGAAATAATTGAAGAAAAAGGATATCTTTGTGAAAACTTTGATGAAACTAAAAAGAAAACCAATTGGACCGGTTGGGCATTTGCAGGTGTTGGTTTTATTTTATT
>Ga0233431_1002316_pt1 | contig 27138 bp, 19 predicted proteins | sample SI_118_April2016_FD_179867 | JGI IMG/M metagenome (GOLD analysis project Ga0233431, IMG submission 179867) | Seawater microbial communities from Saanich Inlet, British Columbia, Canada - SI_118_April2016_200_MG | ecosystem: Environmental > Aquatic > Marine > Inlet | place: Canada: British...
TCCTCCAAAATTTAAATTAAAAATCTTGTCTTAGACTAGACAGGATTTTTAGAAACATAATTTGAATAAAAAACCTTCGAATTATGTTTACTTATTCACAAAAGTATTTTGTTATTTATCATAACACTGTTATTTTTTGCAAGATTTTATTGATTCCATAGTTCCTTTAAATTTTAAAAACAGTAAAAACGCTTTATAATTCATAACTTTATGTAATGGTTAAAAAATATAATCGTGCCTTTTTTAATAACCTTGTTAATTGTGATTTATAGCCTTAACAGTGATTTAAAATATTCATAACACCATCAATTTTTTTAAATTTATTATTATTGGAATATTCCGTAATTAACTGAATATATGATTAATTACTTGAGCGTCGAGTGTTCAAGATGACAGCTGAGAACTTTAGACTTTCCAGTTAATTAAACAAGCACCGGAAATTGAAATGCTTGTAATAAAACACATTTATATTCTTGAGGATCGAGTCTTAAAGATGAAAGATATCAGGCAGGTTTGTATAAATGTTTTTCCAGTTCCTGGCGAATATGTTTTGGTATCGGCATTGCTTTTTGGGCTTGATGGTCAAAGTGGATATTGGTCACTTCTCCGACAGCACATATTTCTTTATTTTGCCAGATTTCCTGTCTGACGGTCATTGAAGCGTTGCCGATTTTTTTTAAGTAAGTTCGTAACTCAACCGGAGTACCAAAATAGATCTGTTTTTTATATGATATTTCCAATTTGGCTAAGATTAGATTCCAGTTTTTAACATTAAGCTCTGGCATAAATAATAGAAATATCGGTTCACGCCCGTCCTCTAACCACACAGGTAACACGGTATGATTGATATGTCCTAAAGCATCGGTTTCGAGAAATCGGGGTTTTATAGTCAATTGATACATGGCTGTTTTTTTTAGGTTATGATTTTTGAATTTTTGAAACCCTGGCTATTCTATAACAATTTGCATTTGCCTTGAACACATTCGGGCACTGGGTGAAGTCGAAGTGTCTGCGTAAAGTATCCCAAATTCAGTGCTCAGGGAACTATAGATATTTTAGGAATCCACAACCTTTTCTTGCACTTTATAATCGTTAAGCGTAATTTTATAGTTATCCTTATTTGTTCAATACTTTTTATCCAAAATTTCTAATAAACAAGTTGATTATGTTTTTACCTTTAATTCAGAAAAGAAGAAGTATCCGTAAATATCAAAATAAGCCGATTGAACAGGAAAAAATTGATATTATTACAGAAGCAATGCTTAGAGCCCCTTCATCCAGGGGAATGAATCCCTGGGAGTTTATACTGGTAGATCAACCTCAAACCATTGATTATCTTTCTAAAACCAAAAAACATGGCTCTTCTTTTTTAAAAAATGCGGTACTGGCTATTGTTATTCTCGGTGATACCGATAAATCTGATATGTGGATTGAAGATACATCTATCGTTGCCACTTATATTCAATTGGCAGTTGAAGATATCGGATTAAGTAGTTGTTGGATCCAAATCCGGAACCGTCCCCACGACGAGAAACAATCCGGGAATGATTACATTGCAGAGCATCTTAAAATTCCGCATCCCTTTAAAGTTTCATCAATTATTGCCATCGGATATCCGGATGAGCAAAAAAATCCCCATAAAAAAGAAGATCTCCAACGGGAAAAATTACATTATAATCAATTCTAATATTCAGCCAGTTAAGGCCTGGCTAAATAGGTCTTTTATTTTTTAAGGATTTCCAATAATAATTCATCAAGTAGATTTAAGCCCCTGATTAAACTATCTTTTTCACATCCAAATCCGATTCTGAGGTAGTGATCCATACCATAACAATCTCCATCCACCACAAATACGCTTTTTTCTTTCCGTAATCGTGTTGATAATTCTCTGGAATTTATATCTGCATTATAACGAATAAAAGCCATGCCACCTGCTTTAGGGGGAATGAAATGAAAAAGATCTTTATGATTTTGAATCCACTCTGTCAGTATCAGTAAATTTTCGTTTAATATTTTGCGGCTTCTGGCCAGCACCTTTTCCCGTAATGGTGATTTTAACACCAGATTTGCAATTTCATTGCTAAGAATTCCAGGACCGATGGTGGTATAATCATGGTATTTCCAGGCATTTTCAATTTCCAATTGTGGTCCCACCAACCATCCTAATCTAAGCCCCGGTAATCCATAAGCTTTTGAAAGACCACCATTGACGAGTACTTTTTCATATTTTCCGTGAAAAGTACTGATGACATTACCGTCTAGTTCAGCACCCCGATAGATTTCATCAGCTAATATCCAAACATCATGTTTTTTAGCCAGGGCAATAATCTCATCCATTATTACATCACTAAAGGTAGCTCCTGTCGGATTGTTAGGATTACAAACCGAGATCATTTTCGTTTTTGGAGTGATCAGTTGTTCCAATTCTTTGATATCAGGTGCCCAGTTTAAGGCTTCTTTCAAATAGAAAGGTTTGATCCTGACACCAAAAGCGTCTGCCAAACCAGATATTTGCATGTAGTTGGGGTACATCAGCACCAGTTCATCTCCCGGATTTAAAAGACTCCAGATGGCAATAAAATTAGCTTCAGCCGAGCCATTAGTGACAATGACGTTATCTTCATTGGCTCCCGGATAGAGAGTGGCGATGGTTTGTCTCAATTCAATAGAACCATTGGTTTGCCCGTATCCCAGTCTTAAATTCAATAATTGATCAATTTCTGTGTCTGGCAATAGTTCTTTTAAACTATAGGGATGAAGGCCACTTTCTGTTAAATTGATATCGACACGATTTTCCCATAGCGACTGGATGCGTTCTAAGTCAAAGGTTTCCAGTTTCATAGATACTCCTAATAATATAATGCAAGGTTTTATACCGGATAAATTAAATTTTTTAATCCAGTAGAAAGATAAAGTGAAAATCAATAAGTGCCAAACGCTATGGATGAACTAAGGAGCTGTGCTTTACAGATACGGGCTTGATCATAAACGTTTACATTTATGGTCTTCTAATCAAGGCTCATTAACCGGGTTAATACTTAGTTATCCTGCAATTAGGATAAACGATAATAGCGAGTATCGTTTGTAGAATAATGAATTGATGTTGATCCAGCGGATCAGACATTTTAATTTTTTTAACAAAGCGAATATATTTTTTCAAGACAAATTAAAAAAATTACTCCGCTTGACTTTGAATACCCAGGTTATTTAAAAAAATGGCAAACAGATCTGACTCTTCAGGCGACATCACATTATCAGCAGCCATTACTTCTCCCGCCAGTTTCAATAACTTATTTTTTTGAGGTTGATCCAGGCGTGACTTTAAATCGGATAATACTGATTCTAATTTATTTGTTGTTTGTTCCTGATCGGCAACAATTTGTTTTAATTCACTGATCATCTGCTTTTTGTAATGACCAAAATCACCCCAATCTTTTTGCCAATATTGTCGGACAAATTTTTGAATAATATCCCATTCCAGTTTGTGAATTTCTTTGTCAATGGCTGACATCAGTAACGCACAAAAAACCATACTGAGGAGATTGTCCTTTTTTATAAAAATTGATGACATTTTCAGCTCCGAGAGGGCAGGTTCTTAATTATTTATACAGAAATCAGCTTAATAATTTGTTATTTTTGTCTCCTTTTTAACAATAATTAATTTAGATGGCCATGTAAATATTGCAAAACTTCTGGTTTGTATATCTAGTGTCTGAATGGAAAGTAGGAAATTCGGGGATATGTACATTTTCAGATAAACGGTTATTGCTTGATACCAGGTTGTTACGTGTCCCCTGAATTTCCGGCTAATTAGCAACCAATTGAATTTCAGTATTTTTCGTTCAAGCACTATCTACTAAAAAAGTAATGGAATATTTGAGTATCCTCATATTATTTGATTATTTTCATACCTCTATCGATTATCAAAGATTATTGCAGAGACTTAACCAGTGCGCCAGGAATTAAAATTTTGACATCTACGTTCGTTCATTGTATTCATTTCAAGTTTCTGATATATGTCATGAAAATAGTTTATAACAAAAAATGTTCTGACCAGACACTTATTCATCAATCATAAGATTAAATGGAAAACAATATTTGCCCTGTTACCGGTTTGCAAATAATAAGTAAGCCGGAATGGTCTTCTTTGCGGCTGACATCTGATTTTTCGGTGACATTTAAGCAGGTTGGTGATCAGGTTTTATCAATAGAAATGTTTGGATCGGCAGGTAGAATCGGTATTCAAAAATTATTTAAAAAAAAATTTGAATTATTTCAATCATTTTTCGAAAATAATCAGGCAGTGGTGGAAATTATTAACTATAATCATCAAATCATAAATTTTCCACGGGATGAAGCACGTCAGTATATAAAAGAAAAGAAAATAGCCTCTTTTTCCAACAATGTTAAAGGAATTGTCTTTTACCATTTGAAGGAAAATATAAATAGTTCTATCTTTGTAAGTGAATTAAAAGCCTTTAATGCTGCTTTTTATCATGCAAAAAGGAACTATCAAAAAACCATACTGCATTCTCTGACATACCTCCGGTATTTTGAAACAACACCCTCTCAATCAATTGTTGTACCCCAGCAATGGTCTAGAAAATTTAATAATTTTACGGTAAATATTGAAAACTTCAACGGTAAAATCATCCATATTTCATTTGTGGGTAAGATTGATTTAAGTGATGTTGAAGCTGTTTTTTTAATGGTTCAAAACTCTATTGAATATTTAGATTTTTCTTTCAATAACTTTTTTATTGTATTTGGATTAAAAGGTCTGGCTCGTATTTCCAGAAAAGTTCAAGAGGAAATCTTAAAAGATATTATCAAATTAACATCGGATTATTCTAAGATTTATAAGTTCTATTTTTATGGTGTCAATCGTTTTTTTAGAATGGCTATCAATATAGCTTTTAAGCAAAACTCGCTGCCATATAGTAAGTTCTTTAAGACACTGGATGACGCTATTGAGAATATTAATTTTAATCGTTTAACTAAAGCTGATCAAATTAATAAGGAATCTGATTTATCTGTTGAGGATAATATTAATGAATTGCACCATCAGGTAATCAATATTAATTTGAATCAAAGCTCTAATGACGTTCATGGTAGTCGTCCTGGTATCAACAACCCGTTTAAACCTGTATTTGATGCCATAACAATTGTTAAAAAAGACTTAAAAAGCCTGTTTGAGCAACATAGTCGTTCTGAAAAGATAAATCTTACTCTGTTTAAAATCTCAGAAGCGGTTAATTCATCGGTTGATATCATGGAGATGTACCAAAAAATACATCTTTCTTTGAAAGAAATCATTGATACCACTAATTTTTACATTGCACTTTATGATAAAGATTCTGATAGTGTTTATTTTCCCTATGTTGTCGATGAACATCCGCCGACAGGCAAAATGATTATCAAAGATGTTAGTCAGTCACAGCTATATACCTGTCAGGTTATTCAAACTGAAAAACCTATGATTGTCAGGGAAAATAAAAATCCAAGTATTAAAAACCAGTCCTCTCAATTGTGCCACGTGGCTTCTGTATGGATGGGAGTTCCCTTTACCATGCAAAATGAAGTTGGGGGAATCATCGCTGTACAAAGTTATTCTGACCCGGATCTCTATGGTCAGTCTGATCTGGAATTATTAACACAAATATCAAATCAGATTGGAATTGCCATCGAAAGAAAGCGGGGGGAGATCAGACTTCAGGAAAGCGAAAATAAATATCGTAAATTAGTGGAAGAAAATAAAAACATTTTCTTTTCCACTGATATTCGTGGATACTGTAATTTTATTAGTCCCGAAATTGAAAACGTTTCCGGATATGAAATGGAAGAAATTATCGGGATGTCATCCATCACCCAAATTCATCCCAAAAATAAAGATTATCAGGAATTCTGGCCAGATCCCCAGCGTAAAAGCTATCAGGAAAAAAAATTTCGATTTACTGACATTATTCATGTGGAAGACCGTCAAGCTACCATTGATGTTATAAAGCGAAGCATTGATAGTCTGGAACCCTATTTTGTCGAATATCGAATCGTTAAAAAAGATGGTACTTATAATTGGGTTCTGGAACAAGGACGGGTTATTTGTGATGAATCGGGTGAGAAATATATTGATGGAATTATTTTTGATATTCAGGAACAAAAATTTGCTGAAGAGATTTATTTGACCTTATTTGAAATTTCCAATGCCGTGAATATCTCCCTGGATCTTCAGGAACTTTTTAAAACCATCCATCAATCACTCAGTCGAATTATTAATGTTAATAACTTTTACATTGCTCTTTATGATCAGAAAACCCAGGAAATAACATTTCCCTATTTCGTAGATGAAAAAGACAGCAATATTAGTACGATTAATATTTCGGAAAATAATTCCTTAACGCTTTCCGTCTTAAAAACCGGAGAAACCCAACTCATTACCAAAGCTGAAGATCTCAACCAGAATAAGCTGTTTATAGGGTCTACGGCTGAAATTTGGTTAGGTGTTCCATTGAAAGTCAAAGATCAGGTGATGGGTGTGATGGCGACACAAAGCTATGAGAATCCGAATCTTTATAGCGAAAGAGATGTTAAAATATTTAATTCTGTATCGGATCAGGTTGCGTTGGCTATAGATCGCAAGATGACGAATGATGAACTTGCCCGCAGTCGTGAGAAATTTCGTTTTTCCAATGAAATTAACAAATCGCTTTACAAAATATCATCGGCAGCCAGTTCAAGCCATAGTCTGGATGAATTGTATGGTTCAATTCATCAATCCTTAAATAATATCATTGAGGCACCAAATTTTTACATTGCTTTATATGACGAAATGCGGGATTCACTGACTTTCCCTTATTGCATAGATGAAGTTGATGGTAGTTATGGAATTATTCATAATGTCAAGAAGACAACATCTTTATCTGCAGAAGTCATCAGAACAGGAAAGCCATTGTTGATTAATGAGGATGCAATCAGAAAGAAAAATGATAGTAAAGAATTTAAATTTGTTCAGATGGGTTCTACTCCCAAAATATGGTTAGGGGTACCCTTAAAAATTGATAACAGGATCACGGGAGTAATCGCAGTTCAAAGCTATAAGAATAAAGCACTTTACAATGAAAAACACATCGATATACTAGTGACGGTTTCCGATCGAATTGCTATTGCAATTAATCGGAAGAAAAATGAAGAAGCTTTGATCAAAAGTGAAAAACAATTTCGTTTTGCCAATGAAATTAACCGAACTTTATTTATTATTTCAAATGCAGTTAATACCACGTATGATCTTAATGAACTTTATAAAACGATTCATCAGGTACTGTCCAACATCATAGATGTTACTAATTTTTGCATAGCGATTAATAATAAAAAAAGAAATGCTATTGAATTGCCCTACAATATTAACGAAAAAGATGAGATAACTTCAGAAATTTCTGCTGCGGATAAAAAAGAGACCTTGATACATCATGTCATTAAAACAGGAAAGGCCCTTTTGATTTCGGGTGATGAAATAAAATTAAAAATAAAACAGAATAACATTGGTCATCATGGTACCTTGGCACAGCAATGGCTTGGAGTACCACTCAAAGTTAAAAACGAAATTACTGGTGTGATTCTGGTTCAAAGTTTTGATGATCCCAATAAATATGGTGAACGAGATATCAAAATATTAACATCGGTTTCTGATCACATTGCGACAGCTATTGAAAGAAAGCGGGCAAATGATGCGATAAAAGAGGCTAAGGCCCAAGCTGAATCTATTAATAATGAACTTTCGAAAGTAAATGATCGACTGGAGGAAACAATCCTTAAAGCTGAAGCAGCCACGAATTCTAAGAGTGAATTTCTTGCGAATATGAGTCATGAGATTAGAACCCCTATGAATGCGATAATGGGTTTTACCAGTTTAGCCTTAGAAAGGGGGAGCAAGAAAAATCAATTTGAATATCTGCTAAAGATACAAAGTGCTGGTAGCACTTTGTTAGGGATCATCAATGATATTTTGGATTTTTCAAAAATTGAGGCAGGGAAACTTGATTTGGAGAAAACAAATTTCATATTGGACGACATTGTTGACACTATTTCAGACATGTTTGCTACGAAAGCCTTGGATAAAAATATAGAATTTGTAATCAATATAAATTCGGATGTTCCTCATCAAATCCTTGGCGACCCTTTAAGACTCCGACAAATTTTAATAAATTTAGTTAGCAATGCTATAAAATTTACCGACGAAGGCGAAGTCATAATAAAAATTGAAGTGATAAAAAAACTGGAAGCATCTGTAAACATTTGTTTTTCTGTTATTGATTCCGGGGTTGGCATTAAAAAAGAACAGGCATCCAAACTTTTTACACCCTTTGCGCAGGCCGATAATTCAACCACACGTAAGTATGGTGGCACGGGTTTAGGGTTGGCAATTTGTGAACGACTGGTGAATATTATGGACGGCAAACTCTGGTTGGAACCTAACGAAAAAGGGGGTAGTACCTTTAGTTTTACCATAGATTTTGTTTTACCAGAAACAAGCCAAGAAATGGCTGCTTTTGAACTTCCTGAAGAGCTTTTAAATAAAAAAATTCTAATTATTGATGATAGCCACTATTCAAGTCGTTATATTAATGAAATTTTTAATAATTTAGGTTTAAAAACAATGTCTTTTCAGTCAGGATTAGAAGCTTATGAGGCCTTACTAAAAGAACCGGATATTGAATTGGCAATTATAAATTGGGAAAATAAAGGCTTAAGTGGAATGGAAACAGCCAGTAAAATCCATGGTAATTCTCAATTCAAAAAACTACCAATTATTATGATGGCAAATATTGCCCGGGAAGAGATATCAAGTGAATTAAATCAGAATAATATTGATATCATTCTGACTAAACCGATTAATCGATTTCATTTACTGGACGCTATATTGCGATCTTTTGACAAAGAATTATCTGCTACACAAAAACAACCTGAAGTTGATATGACGGTTGTGCAACTTGAAAAGAGGGTCAAGCGTGATGCTCATGTGTTACTGGTGGAAGATAATATAATTAATCAACAGGTGGCAACGTAGGTTTTAAAATCAGCCCGAATAAAGGTAACTATTGCGAATAACGGACAGGAAGCAATCGAGCAAGTTAAAGGAAATAAATTTGATGCCGTATTAATGGATATTCAAATGCCGGTTTTAGATGGCTATCAGGCGACAAAGGAAATACGTGAAATGCCTGAATTCAAAAACCTGCCTATCATCGCTATGACAGCTTATGCCATGAAAGGTGATCGTGAACAATGCCTCGATGCTGGGATGAATGACTATATTACGAAACCAATAGAACTGGATACATTTTTCAATATATTATCTCGCTGGCTTCCGGATCAAAATATTAATCGATTACTGGAAGTTCCGGAAAAATCAAATGATATAAAAAAGCTAGAGAAACAAAAAGAGATCGACACTTTACAAAATAAAATTCCTGCCATTGATATTAAAACAGCACTTAGTCGGGTCGGTGGTAATGTGTCATTGTTGAAAAAATTGCTACAGGAATTTCATAAGGATTATTGTCATTTTGGAGAGAAAATCCTAAGTGGCATTCAGCAGAAACAATATTCCACTAGCAAAAAACAACTACACACTTTGAAGGGGCTAACGGGGAATTTGGCCGCACTGGAACTGAATTCATTAATTACCCAACTTGAAGAATCAATCATTCATCATTCGGATGAGGGCCTTGAAGAGAAATTAAAATTTTTTTTACTGACATATAATCAATTGATGACTTCCCTCGATTTCTTAGAGACAAGTCAAGAACCCAAACGCCTGGTAACCCAGGAAAATGATCATTTATCACAAGTTCGATATCTACAAATGTTATATGAATTAGTTGTCGATAATGACCTTGAAGCAGAAGAGTATTTTCAGCTTTTTAGAGCACAATTTCCAGGCGTAGAATTTGAAGAATTAATTTCTAATATTGGAAAACATATTAGCGATTTTAATTTCGATTTGGCAGAAAAACAAATTATGGCACTGGCAAAAACAATGAATATTTCTCTTAACCTGCCTTTTGAATAAACAGAAGTATGACAACAAAAACTAAAAAACAACTTTCGGATGAGTTGTTAAGTATTAAGGCTAAATTAAAGAAATTGGAAGCAGCAGAAGAGAAAAGAGAGCAGACAGAAGCGATCAATGAAACACTTTATCTAATATCTAATGCTGTGAATACTACATATAATCTTGATGATCTATTTAAGAAAATTCATGATGCTATACTCCGCGTTATTGATGTACCGAATTTTTTCATTGCCAGTTATGATCATCAGAAAGAAATTCTCAGTTTTCCATATTTTGCTGACATCTATTCTTCTAAAACTCCAAATCCCCGGCAAGTATTAACCAGCGAATCTCCGACAGTTCAGGTGATCAAAACAGGTCAGATCGGGATTTTGGATAAAAAGTTTTTTTTAAATGAACATCAAGATACCAAATGTTTTTTTGGAACCCCAGCAGAGCAGTGGATCGGTATACCATTGAAAACAAGAGAATCGATTTTTGGAGCAATTGTTATTCAAAGTTATACAAATCCAGATTTGTATTCCCAGAGAGATATTAAATTTCTTAAATCGATTTGTGACAGTATTGCCAGCGCCATTGATCGGAAAAGTACTGAAGAGTCATTGAAACTCAGTGAAAAACGATATCGGAATTTATTAGAAAATATAGATAGTGTTATTTTTTCTACAGATCATAACGGATATTTAACTTATATCAGCCCTGCGATTCAAGATATTTTGGGATATCAGCAGCAGGAAATCGTTGAATTGGTAGAACGCCTTCCTGGAGTTTCAGGTCAGACAGGTAAACAGCAAAAAAGTTGGCGAAAATTTTATCGAACCAGACCTTCAAAAAAAGATGTACTTTATGAAGCGATTGTAGACCCGGATGATCGGGAAAAGTTAAAGAAATGTGTTAATCAAGCGATAAGATATTTAACTTCATACAAGATTGAATATAAAGTTAAAGATCGGAATAACAAATTAAGATGGGTTTATGAAAAAGGTACGGTTCGTAAAAATGAGGTCGGTGATATTCGATTAGAAGGTGTCATTCTTGACATTAATGAAAAAAAATATGCTGAAGAAATTAACAAAGCACTATTTGATATCTCCTCAGCAGTCACAAAGTTCAATCTGGATCAGCTTTATGGTAAAATCCACGAAGCCTTAAAGCGGATAATGGATGTTACTAATTTTTTCATTGCCATCTATGATTCTGAAACCGATATTGCCCACTTCCCCTATTTGGTGGATAAGTGTGATGAAACAGACGAAGATATCCATGATATTACTCATTCAAATTCACTAACTGCCAGGGTGATCCGACAAGGTAAGCCGTTGATAGTGAGCGATAAAGTCAGACGTCAACTGGGAAATTCACTTAAAGGACACGGTATTCTTTCAAAACTATGGATTGGCGTACCTCTAATCCTAAAAAATAAAATATTCGGTGTTATTGCCACACAGAGTTATTCAGACGCCCGGAGATTTGATAAGCGGGATCTTGAAATATTGGTTTCCGTTTCTGATCTGGTAGCATCAGCTATCGATCGTAAGCAGGCTGATGATTCTTTGGTAAAAAGCGAGCAGCAGATCAAGATGCTATCGAAACAGACTGAACAATTCAGTTTAGCCGCTGCTTCAATGATTGCAATGTTTGATGAAAAAAAAATATTTGATCGTATTAGCAAAGCAATTGTAAAATATTCTGATTTTAAACGGGTGATTATTTCCTACTTTAAAGATACACCACCTTACAGAGACATCATTGGGTATGGTGGGTTAAAAAAGTCAGATATTGAAAGTATTCGTAAACTGAATGCACCCCTTAGTTCATTCATGGCTATTGTTGAGAAAGGTAAAAAACTGGGACAATTTTCATATTATGTTCCCTATAAGGATAAAGAGTTGTTAACGAGAAAATTATCAGTTTTATGGGGGTCCGGGCCGATACCTAATACAAAAAATGCCTGGCACCCGCAAGATAATTTATTTGTGAGAATGAACAATGAAAAAGGGGAAATGATCGGCATCATTTCGGTTGATAATTCTAAATCCGGGAAAAAACCTTCCCATGATACCGTTAGACCTTTAGAGATTTTTTCAAGCCTATTTTCTCAAATTATCGTCTATAGTAAGGCGCAGACTGAATTGAGACAAGCCAAAGCTGATCTTGAAATCGCGAATCAAAATTTACTGACTGTCAATACCCAACTGGAAAGTGCGATCAATAAAGCCAATGAAATGACGGCTAAAACCGAGTTAGCCGTACGTTCCAAGAGTGAATTCCTGGCAAATATGAGCCATGAGATTCGAACACCAATGAATGCCATTATCGGCTTTATAAATTTAACATTAAAAACAAAGTTATCACCTCAACAACAAGACTATTTGTCTAAAATTTATATTTCCAGCAATTCACTATTAAGAATTATTAATGATATCCTGGACTTTTCGAAAATTGAGGCTGGAAAGCTGGAACTGGAAAACACACATTTTCAATTAATTAATGTTCTGGATAATATTTCCGATATGTTTTTCAGGGTTGCGGCGGATAAAGGTATCGAATTCAATATTGCAAAACCGGAAAATGTCCCGTCATCATTGATTGGTGATCCTTTTAGGCTTAGACAAGTGTTGATTAATTTGACGAATAATGCCCTTAAGTTTACGGAGAAAGGGGAGGTTTTTATAGAGCTCCAATTGATCAGTAAAAATGACAATAAGGTTAAAATAGGTTTCAATATTAAGGATACCGGTATCGGGATCTCTAAAAAGGAAGTTTCCCACCTATTCGATTCGTTTTCTCAAGCCGATGGTTCAACCACAAGAAAATACGGTGGAACGGGTCTTGGGTTGACAATTAGTAAACAGCTGGTGGAAATGATGGGAGGGAAAATATCTGTCGAAAGTCATATTAAAAAGGGCAGTAGTTTTCATTTTGCTCTGGAGTTTGAAACAGACCAATCAAAGGATTTTGAACATTTGATTCCGGATAATTTGTTAAACCTCAAGGTTTTAGTGATTGATGACAACAGGACTTCCCAAAAAAATCTGACTGACAAATTGAATACGTTCAATTTTAATGTCACCTCTGTCAATTCAGGATATGACGCTTTAACGCTGCTCCACAAACAAAAATCCTATCAGGAGGATTATCAGCTTATTTTTATCGATTGGAACCTGCCTATTTTAAACGGTTTGGATACAGTCACTAAAATCAGACAAAATAAAACATACCAGGAAGTGGCTGTGATCATGGTGATAGATTTTGGCCGGGAAGATATATCGCGGCAAATTCATGGTTTAAATATCAACGCTTACCTGAGTAAACCTGTTAAACAGTCTTCATTGTTTGATACGGTTATGAATGTGTTCGAACAAAAGCCTTTCCGTAAAGAATCTAATTTACAAACTATTAATAGCAGGGATCCTGCTGAGATTCAAAATGCGAAAATTTTGTTAGTGGAAGATAATCTTATCAACCGGCAGGTCGCTCTGGAGATTTTACGAGATGCAAAATTATTGATTGAAACAGTTGATAATGGGAAAAAAGCAGTTAAAGCTGTTGAAAAAGGTAATTATGATTTGGTATTGATGGATATTCAAATGCCAATCATGGACGGATTTGACGCTACTCGAATCATTCGCACAAAATTCAAATTTGATAAGCTCCCGATTATAGCTATGACGGCCCATGCTATGACGGGCGTCAAAGAGAAGTGTCTGGATGCGGGGATGAATGATTATATCACTAAACCCATTGATAATAATCGATTAATTAACACTTTAATCCAATGGTTGCCCAAAAATAAAATTTCCAAAAGGGAATTTGAAACGACACTTCCAGTTACTAAAGATCTGGAGTGTTTAAAGAAAATTCAAGGTATCAATATCGCCGAAGCACTATCACGACTGAACCAAAATGAAATTTTGTTCACCAGATTGTTTAGAGAATTTTGTCAAAACTACAAAAAATCTTCCCTTGAAATTAATAATGCGATAAAATCAAATGATTATAACCTGGCAAAAAGGTTAACCCATACCATAAAAGGGATTGCTGGAAACTTTGCTGCACAAAATTTGCATTCTGCTGCCGGTAATCTTGAAGTAGCTATTGAAAATAAATACATTGATGATATTGAAAAATTTCTTAAAAAGTTTGATAAAGCCTTAAAACAACTGACAAGTTCGACAAACATTAAACTTTTAGAAAAATGTAATTGTTCAGTGATTAGTAAAAACAGCCAATCATCGCTTGAAGACACAGCTCGCAAATTGATGGGGTACTTAAATGAAAATGATTTGGAAGCTGAACAATGTTTTTTTGTTTTTAGGGAACCTATCAAAAAACTACTTAAAAAGAAGCAAGTGAATCAGCTGGAAAAGGCAATTGTTAGTTGTGATTATGAAAAATCAAAAATAATTTTAAAAGATATTTTAGACCAATTGAATATTACAATAAGGGTATAAATGGTTAAAAAAAAGCTGAAACCTTCTTTACTGATCGTGGATGATATTCCAACAAACATTAAAGTCCTGGGGGAAACACTTAAAACCAATTATCAAATCAGATTGGCAACTAACGGTTTTAAAGCTCTGGAAATTGCTTCCTCTGAAAATCCTCCGGATCTGATTTTATTAGACATCATGATGCCCGACATGAATGGTTTCGAAGTTTGTACCAAATTGAAGGAAAGCAAGAAAACCCGAAATATTCCAGTCATATTCATTACAGCCATGGATGATGAGAGGGATGAAACAAAGGGTCTGGAATTAGGTGCTGTGGATTATATCAAAAAACCATTTAGCCTGCCTATTGTTAAAGCAAGAGTGAAAACGCATATCGAACTAAAAAGGCACAGAGATATTCTGGAAAACCTTTCCACTATTGATGCATTGACTGGATTGGCAAACCGTCGTCGGTTCGATGAGTACTACAATTCTGAATGGAAAAGATCCTGTCGGGAAGCCACATTGCTATCAATGATAATGATAGATATCGATTTTTTTAAACTCTATAATGATAATTATGGGCATGCCTCTGGTGATGAATGTTTAAAACAGGTAACTAAATGTTTAAATGACATTGTTAATCGACCGGCAGATTTACTGGCCAGATACGGTGGTGAGGAATTTGTCTGTATCTTACCTAAAACGAACATCCACGGAACGATTCAAATTGGTGAAATGATGAGGGATTATGTCGAAAAATTATATATCCCCCATCAACACTCTATTATTACAGATCATGTTACCATCAGTTTAGGAGCCGTTACCCTTTTACCAAAGGAGACCATTGCGGCGGATGTTTTATTGGAAGGTGCTGATAAATGCCTGTATCAAGCAAAAGCCAGTGGTAGAAACCAAATAATTAGTTATGACCTGGATATAGGACTGGAAGTTAAGTAATTTTCACCATGCCCCTGGTAAGGCTAATTTAATATTACACCGTCAACCACTCTTTTAACTGTGATTCATCCGGCATTGACTCTGTGTTCTATTCTATCTATTTACCATCCAATATTTGACAGTATTAAGCCTCCCGGATAATGACGATCATATCTGTGTTATTTCGGTAATAATTCTACTCCGGAAAAAAATTGATATCAAAATTTCAGAACGGTATATCACTAAAACCATTGAAATTGCACTTCAAATCCAACAAGTTGCGTCACCGACATTTGGGGAAAAAAACGAGCCGAGCTGGTTTATAATTTATTTCAAAATGCCCGACTACAGTCGATTAAGATGGATCCCATAAATAATGTCTGTGGGATCAGACAAGGGGAATCCTCCAGTAAAAAGGTGATGATTAGTGCTCATTTAGACACCGTTTTTCCTGACTCAACCGATTTAACGATTAAGTGTGAGACAGACAGAATTGCGACACCTGGTTTAGGTGATAATGCTCTGGTTGTTGCCACTTTGTTAACGATTCAAAATTTTTTAAATGATAACCATATAACATTACCTTTTGACGTTTGTTTTGTCGCCAATAGCTGTGAAGAAGGTCTGGGAGATTTGCAAGGGATTAAAAAAGCCCTGGAGTTGTTTGATAATAAACCAGTTTTAAAATCGGTACTATCCAAGGGGGAACTTCCGTAAATACGATTGCTCAAAATGCCAGTTGTTTACTGGATTTTCGTTCCGAGTCCACTACAGAACTGGATAATATTACTAAATTGGCAAAAGAGATTATTACCCCTTTTCAAAGTGATACAATAACCGTTTCATTGGATATTATAGGTCATCGGCCGGCTGGAAAGATTGAAGAATGAGGAAAGATCTTTCGTCGAGATGGCAAAGGAGAATATCATTTCATCTAGTAAATGAAATTGTGACACAGCCTATTTGGGTGGGATCATTCATAAAAAATAGGTTTATGAAGATAACGATTGAAATATAAAATTGTCCCGGTTGCCATATCGATATTAAAAGGTTAGGAAAAGAATAGTACAGATATTTATCAGAGAAAAATAAATCAGAATTATGGATGATATTTATGCTTGATATTTCAAATTTGGCGATGTTTTTGGTGACATCAGTCGCCGTTATATTAATGCCAGGTCCTGCGATGATATTTGTCATCACCAATGGATTAACCAGAGGAACCAAGGCCAGCATTGCGGCTGCCTTTGGCACTACCTCTGGGGTTTCCTTTCATATGTTATGTGCTGCTTTTGGATTAGCGATTATTATGAAAACCTCAGCCATTGCTTTTGGAGTTGTTAAGTTTGCCGGTGCTGCTTATTTAATCTATCTCGCTATAAAGACTGTTATCAATAAAGATGATTTTGTCGCAGACGGATTTTCCACAGAAAAATCCCAGAATTCAATTTTTTTACAGGGTTTTTTAATTAATATCCTGAATCCCAAGTTGTCCATTTTTTTCCTGGCATTTTTACCACAATTTTTAAGCCCCAATAAACTATCGGTAACATCGCAAACCTTATTACTGGGTTCCATTTTTATGAGCATGACCATTGTGTTATTCATTGCTTATGGTGTTTTTGCATCGGCTTTAAGGCGGAAAGTGCTTCAGAGTCCGAAAATTTTGAAAACAATCAAATGGTGTTTCGGCTCAGTATTTATGGGGCTTGGTGTTCGTCTGGCCCTTTCTGAAAAATAATAAACCTAATGTCGGTATCATGATCTTTTAGAAATAATAAGGAGATAAAATGTTCGCGGTTATTTTTGAAGTAAAACCTATTAGCGAAGGAAAGGAGGAGTATCTAAAAATTGCAGCCGAATTGCGTACCTTTTTAAAAGATAGAGCTGGGTTCATTTCAATTGAAAGATTCCAAAGCCTAAATGATGATGGTAAAATACTCAGCCTTTCTTTTTGGGAGAGTGAAGAATCCATTGCAGAGTGGCGCAATATTATTCAGCACCGTACTGCTCAAAAGAAAGGAAAAACATCCCTGTTTCATTCATATCGGATCAGGGTGGCAAAAATTACCAGAGATTACTCTGAATCTGATCGAACAGAGGCACCTTTAGATTCAAGAAAAACGCTAGGGTAGAAAAAAAGCAAGTATTATTAATATTGATTACTATTAAAAAATTATACTTAACAAGCTAGCATGTGTAATCATCATATATCTTTTTATTATTTTTTGAACCACATCATAATCATTAAAATATGGGAAAACACCAGGAAGAACAAAATAAAAAAGAATTAATATATCATTTAGTGGGATGGATTCTATTTATTATATGTGCCTTTTTTTTCCTTGCCTCAAGTTGGCAAAGTCGTGATACATTAACCTTCATCGGTAGTGTCTTGTTTTTGATAGCCTGTTTCGCTTTTGTAATACCACTAATCGAATCAATTAAAAATATGAATTATGATTCAGGTAAATCGAAAGACTGAAACGAGATCAATGTCTCGACTTCTGAAGGTTCCGGAAGTCTGGTTTCCTTTCAGGAGCGAGATCTCAAAGAGGTAGTACGCGCCTCCGTTCATTATTTTAATACGGAAACAGAAATTGATTGTTTTTTGGAAATATTGAAGAACATTATTAAATGAATCATAAAACACTACTATTAGAAACAAATCGATTAATTATGCGCTCATTTCAGGATAAAGATATTCAAGCTTTTGCTGATTATCGATCTGAGATTGAAGTTGCGAAATACCAGAGCTGGAATACCCCGTATAGCCTGGAAAAAGCAATTCGATTTATCAACGAAATGAAAGCCGTTCAGCCAGGTACTCCCGGCAAATGGTATCAGGTTGCCATTGAGTTGAAAAAAAATGGATCATTGGTAGGAGATTGTGCGTTTCAAATTTTTGCTGAAGAGCCCAGACAGGCCGAAATTGGGGTTACTTTATCCGGTAAATACCAGGGAAAAGGATATGCCACAGAAGCTGTGACGAGATTGTTGAATTATTTATTTACCGGTTTTAAACTGCATCGGATTAGGGCAATTTGTGATGTTGAAAACATCGCATCCAGTAAATTGTTAGAAAGCATTGGAATGCGCTGGGAGGGACATTTAGTAGAAAATATCTGGTTTAAAGGAAAATGGGGTAGCGAATACATGTATGGGTTATTAAAACAGGAATGGAACGCCCACCAGAAGTGAGGTACATATACTATATGGGAATAGGAGACCGACTCATTGAAAAAACAAATACTTAATCACCAAACTATTTTTGGTTATTTTTATGCAATTGGCGCAACGGTGATCTGGTCCGGTAATTTTATTGTTGCTAGGGGGCTCAATGAAAGTATCCCTCCGATTAGCCTCGCTTTTTGGAGATGGGTGGTTGCCACTTTAGTTTTGTTGCCCTTTGCCTTAAAACCTTTAATTTCAGAATGGGTGGCTATTAAGAAAAATTTACCCTATTTATCGATTACTTCTCTGCTGGGAATTACCGTATTTAATACTTTGATTTATGTAGCAGGGCAAACAACCACCGTTATCAATCTATCACTCATTGCCATAAGCTGTCCTATATTTATCATTATAATGGTTCGATTTATTTATAAGGAACTTATCACTTTGAATAAAAGCATTGGTATCGTTGTGATTACGACTGGTGTAGTTCTGTTGATTACAGAAGGAAGCCTTTCCAGACTTCTTAACATATCTTTTGCAATCGGTGATGTCTGGATGTTGGCGGCATCTATTATTTTTGCATTTTATAGCGTTTTATTGAAACTAAAGCCGAAAGAATTGAGCATTCTAGCTTTCCAGCTAAGTACCTTTTTGCTGGGGCTTATCTTTCTGCTGCCATTTTTTATTTGGGAAACTTTGACTTTTCCTGCAGTTATATTTGAACCAAAGATAGTTTATTCAATTCTTTATGTTGGAATCTTTGCATCACTGACAGCTTTCGTGTTATGGAATAAGGCAATTTTAGTTATCGGCCCTTCTCGAGCTGGGATGATCTATTATACTTTACCGCTATTCAGTGGTCTTGTGGCATACACTTTCCTAAATGAAGAGATCAACAGGATTCATTTTTATAGTGCTTTACTGATTCTCTCTGGCATTTTTATGGCTAACCGGGAAATTAAAAAATGTTAAAGAATCATTACTTAATGAAATGATATTTAAAAATACTAGTGTCCTGTCAACTATGAACGCTTGCAATTAATCTAGCTGAAATTGGGGGATATGTACACATTCTGGTACATCACTAAAATAATAGTATCAAGCTGTTACGTGTACCTTGATTTCAGCGGGGTTAACTCGACAATTGATTATTGACACAATATCAGGATACGTTCTTAAGCGTTTATAAATAGATCATCAATATTTTGTGAAACGACCTGATCCAACATAACCGTAAAACCAAATGCTAGCGAAACGGGTTCCTTCTCCTCTAGGGACAGATCTTTATTAGAATTGATCGTCAAATTCAGGAAAAGATGATGCAAATGCTTTTACTTCCTGACCAATTTTAGTTAATTTTACTTCATCTGTAACATTAGAAATTACCTGATCCATAAAACCAACGACTGTTTCCATATCATTTTCCTTCATCCCTCTGGAGGTCAAAGCCGGAGAACCTAATCTAATGCCACTGGTAACAAAAGGGCTAAGTTTGTCAAATGGCACAGCATTTCGGTTAACTGTGATATTGGCTTTATCTAATGCTTCCTGAGCACTTTTACCTGTAATATTCTTATTGGTAAGGTCAGCCAGCATCAAATGATTATCAGTACCATCGGTGGTCAACTTATATCCTTTGGCCATCAAAGCGTTCGCCATGGATTGAGCATTGGCTAACACCTGTTTCGCATAGTCTTTAAAAACCTGACTTTGTGCCTCTTTAAATGCTACTGCTTTTGCAGCAATAACATGACAAAGTGGTCCTCCCTGTATCCCCGGGAAAATTTTTGAATCCAGTTTTTTCGCATAATCCTGCTGACATAATATCATACCACCCCTTGGACCACGCAAAGTTTTGTGGGTTGTGGTTGTAACATATTGAGCGTAAGGGACCGGATTATCATGAACTCCAGCAGCAATGAGTCCAGCTATATGTGCCATATCAACCAATACAACAGCCCCAACTTCATCTGCAATTTCTTTAAATGTTTTAAAATCAATAAATCTGGGATAAGCGCTTGCCCCGACAATGATCATTTTCGGTTGGTGTTTTTTAGCTTTTTCACGCACCTGATTCATGTCAATTATTTGGTCATGCGTGCTTACTCCATAGTGTTGTACATTATAAATACTGCCAGAAAAATTAACTTTAGAACCATGGGTTAAATGGCCACCATGGGCCAGATCCATTCCGAGCACACAATCACCAGGTTGTAATTCAGCCATATAAACTGCCATGTTGGCCTGGGAACCTGAATGGGGTTGGACATTGGCATGATCTGCACCAAATATTGTTTTGGCTCTACTTATGGCAAGGTTCTCCGAAACATCGACATGTTCACAACCACCATAGTAACGCTTTCCTGGATAACCTTCTGCATATTTATTTGTTAGAATTGATCCTACAACTGACCTTACTCTCTCCGATACGATATTTTCAGAAGCAATGAGTTCAAGTTTTTCCAGTTGTCTATTTTGTTCTTCTTCGATCGTCGTATACAATTCCTGATCAAAGTTTTGTAGATTTTTCATTTTTTAAACCAGACTTTATGATATCAATTTGGGGATAAACAATTTCTCAATAGTTGTGAATGATTCAGAAAGTGGTTGTCAATCAACGATTGCAAAGTATTTTCAATACCTAAAAAATTACCATTGAGAAAATGGACTATTATGCAAAAAAAAACTGGTCCATCCTGTTGTTTGAAGGTATTTTTTCAACGATAAGGTGGAACCAGTTTTAGGTGTGGAGATCTTTGATGATCATCTTTAGACGATCATCATTTAATTTCTAGATCAAATATGCTGATGAGCATATTTGATAAGTGTAAAGGTATTGATTTAAGTTAAATCAGCCTTTTGTTCCTCATACAACTCCGCAGCATATTTCGGCCCTCCCCAAATGGGTGGTAAGATAATAAAACCGACCGGAATAGCCGTCACCACGATAAAGGATTGTAACGCTGATATCCCTCCTGAACCAACAGCCAACAATACTGCTGCCACAGCTCCCATCATTATGGCCCAAAATACACGTATCCCCGTGGATGGATTTTCATCCCCGGTGACAGCCATGGAAATGGTCAAAGCCATGGAATCACCAGTAGTAGCGAGAAACAGGACAATGAGTATTAAAAAAGCTGGAACCATAATAGCAGCCATCGGCATTTGCTCGACAATAGCTAATAATGCAGCAGGTAATCCATTGGCACTTAGCGCTTTAGATACTGAACCTGCGTTTTGCAATTCATAATAAATTCCTGATCCACCTAATACTGAGAACCAAAAGTTGGTGACTACAGGTGCAATTAGACTTACCACCATGATAATTTCACGAATAGACCTTCCTTTAGAAATTCTGGCAATAAATACAGCCATCATTGGTCCATATCCGATAAACCAGCCAAAGAAAAAGACTGTCCACCAACTTAACCAACCAAGATTTCCTCTGTAAAAAGCCAACACCGGAAATTCTCTGATATAAGTTGAAAATCCACTCATGAATGCATCAATAATGAAGAGACCCGGTCCAAAGAGTAGAATAATTGCCATTAATATCAATGTTAGTATTACATTGAACCGACTTAAGAGTTGAATCCCTCTGTGAAGTCCGGAAACAGCTGATATAGTATAGATAGCAACCAGGATGATGATGATCACTAATTGTGTCATGTATACATCCGGGATACCAAAAAGATGCTGAAGGGCAAAACTAACCTGTAACCCCAAAAACCCGATAGGGCCAATGGTACCGGCGGCAACTGAAATAATTGAAGCAGCATCAGCGGCTGAACCTATCCAATTATGCATTACTTTTTCACCAAAAAGTGGTACTAGCAAAGCTCGCGGTTTTAAGGCCATTCCTTTGTGGTAATGGCAATACATCAACACAATTGCACTGGTTGATCCCAGTACTGCCCAGGCTAAAAATCCCCAATGTAAAAAAGCAAGAGATAAAGCTGGTGCAATAGCGGCGGTAGTTCCTGCTTCAACTCCAGGAAAATGGGGAGGTACAGAGGTGAAATGGTACATCGGTTCAGCAGCCGACCAGAAAACACCACCACCAGCCAGGAGTGTACACATGATGATCGCTACCCAACGAAAGGTGCTCATTTCTGGCTTGGCAACATTTCCTAATTTTACTCTACCGTATTTGGTAAACGCCAATATCAATCCCACTAAAAAAGTGACCATTGATAAAATCTGCCAGTAAGCCCCCAGGTATTTACAGGCGAAGCCGAAGGATGCATTTACCCAATCGGAAATTAACTTCAAGTCAACCAATGCTCCAATCACAAAAAGTAATACTAAACCACCACTTAACCCAAACACAGGCCAATCTATGTTCTTTCCCAGGAAGGAATTACCAGTGGATTCTTTCACTTCACTCATTATTGTCTCCGATCATTTGGTTTTTGAAAATGAACTTACCCACTAATTGATAGGAAGTTCATCGTGAGTCCCAACAGTAATTGATTATTCTTGCAGGCCTCTAACTGATGAGATTTTTTTAAGATACTCAAACGATTATTACTTTAAGTGTTAACAATAAGCGTTTGGGTACAGAATATCGAGAATCATTCAAAGAATTGAATAAAACGATAATCGATAACACTTTTTCTTTGTTGGATAAAGTATTTAAAGTGCCAAATCCAACTATTCATGCACCTATATTCCATCACTTGTTTTTTAATGATGGGATTTAATCGCAATAACTTCAAGTTTAGCGGGCTTTAAAATGTTAACTCAATATGATCCTTTAATAACCAATACCTCGGAGGCTGACAATAATTTACCAGTTTAATGACTGGGAAGATTAATGATAGCCCCACCCAATCCCATGGTAATAAAAATTGTCAAAAGCTTTGAGTACCATTCTGTAAGCTTTTAGAGATGCATGGTTGTTTAAATTCCTTATGATTATTATTTTAAAACCTTTTTAAGAAGTTATCCCGATAGAAACTGTTCTGATATCTATTACGATTTAGTGCCTTTTATCATTTTAGATATTTAAAAGCCAGCTAGTTTTGATAAACTTTCATTGATTAGGTTTGCAATAATTATTTTCCGATACTCTTTTGTCGCTCGGATGTCCGTGATAGGTGAAGCTTCATCGGCACACATCTCTGCTACTTTCATGATCAATTCCGGAGTGACCGTTTGATTCCGTAATAAATTTTCTGCTTTGCTGGCTCTAATTGGAGTAGGAGCAACAGCACCCAGGAAAATATTGATTTCCTGGCAATTGCCAGAATCAACTAGCATTTCTGTGGCTGCAGTGACTAAAGCAATATCCATTGATTTCCGAATAGAAAACCGTTGATAGTCAGCTTTTTTTTCAGCCTTAGGCAATGGAAGATGGATGCTTTTTAAAATCTCTCCAGCATTTAATGCATTTTCACCAGGTCCCAGTAAAAAATCCTGCAAATCCATGGTCCTGGTTTCACCATTACCATAAAGTTCAGCTTTGGCTTCATAAACTAACAGCGGACAGGCTGTATCTGCACAAGGTGAACATTGGCATAGATTTCCTCCAACGGTGGCAACATTTTGGATTTGCCAACAACCCATACTAGATGCAGCTTTCGCCAGAGCCGGATAGTTTTTCTGAATGATTGGTGATGTAGCCAGTTGGGTCATTGTGACCACAGCTCCTATCACTACAGCATCATTTGTAGCTGTGATAGATTGTAATTCAGGGATGTCAGTAATATCCAGAACACTTTCCGGTTTGGAGTGGGTCGTTTCGAATCCGACCAGCATATCAGTACCACCTGCAAGTATCCTGGCTTCAGGATTTGCCTTCAGTAAACCAGCAACTGATTCCAAATTATCGGCAGTAATATATTTCATAGCAAAACCTCTTTCAATTTAGATAAATTCGTGGTACCCGGTAACTAATTTGGCAACAGAGTTCTTCCGTCTGGTAGCCGGTTTGATTTTGAATCACTGCCGGGTCCTGTTCCAATTCACCTTGTTTTCCAATTAACACCACTTCTTCACCGATTTTTAAATCCGGATAATCCGCACCTAAAACAATCATGGTTTGGTCCATGGTTACTCCAACTACCTGATGCCGCTCTCCCCTGATTAAAACATAACCGGTGCCTTCAAATCGTTTTCCAAAACCATCAGCCGTACCGGTAGGAATGATAACGATCGTTGAATCAATGGGGAAAGTACGGCTATCTCCATAACTGATTGGATGGTTTGCTTTTACTGATCGAATAAGGCTGATTGTGGTTTTCCAGGTGATAGGACATTTCAATGTTACTAATTCCCGAAATGCGTTACTGGGATATAATCCTGCTAAACCCATTCCGGGTCGTACCATATCCAGATAGGTCTCCGGATTGTTAATTGAAGCTGGTGAATTCGCAATATGACGGTATTTAAACTGAACACCTGCAGCACTTGCTTCCTCGACTACTGCTAAAAAACTTCCTAACTGCTGCTTAGTCCTTGGATTATCAGGCATGTCTGCACATGCGAAATGAGTACAAATTCCTTCCAATTCCAAACCGGGTAAATTGGCAACATATTTTATAAATGGTAAGGCTTCATCTGCATTTACACCAATCCGATTAAGACCGGTATTGATTTTGAAATGAACCTTAACCGTTTTACCTTTTTCAACTGCTTGTCTGGAGACCTCATCAGCATATTCATAGTTACAAAGAATCAACCGGATATCATTGTCCAGTGCTTCCTGAATGGCATCAGCGGTGAGTTCCATCAGTAATAAGATAGGGATTTTAGGGAAAGCCTTTCTCAACTCTATTGCATCTTCAATGATGGTAGCCCCAATCCAGGTAGCACCTGCTTCAATCAAAGCTCTGGCAAAACCAACTGAGCCGATACCCCAGGCATTCCCTTTGACCATAGCTAGAAAAATTGTTTTTTCCGGTAGATTAGCGGTAACGGCTTTGGCGTTACTTCTAATGGCAGAATTATCGATTTCCAGCCAGGTTCGGTATTTTGTCATTATAAGTTTCACTGACCGAAGTCAGTGCCTGATTATTGGTATTAAATAGAAAAGATGAATTAACGCATTTCTTTGATCTTTTGATTGTAGTTCGGGATCTCCTGATAAGCTTTTTCCCAGTACTCAGGATCCTTTAGACCTTCCAGAAATTCAGTTGTATAACCAAAACGTACCCAATCTTTTTCTTTTTGGTCATATAATCGCTGTTTACGTTTTTCAGTTCTAAAATCAAAAATATTCTCGTCTCTGGCGCCAATATAAGCATCCTTTAACCAGCGTTCCAGTACAAAATCTTCTGTTTCCAGATATCGATTATTTAAATCATCAATCACTGATTGATAGCGATCGAAACCATCAGTAGCAATCGTTACGATGTTATCTTCAGGGCCAAGTTTCAGATGTTTTGCCATTTTTATGGCACCGATAATATTAGCCATCCCGGAAACACCAAAAACGTCCTTAAGATAATCGGTCGCTTCTTTAGAAACACCTTTATCCTGCAGAACTTTTGCACCATCCCGCATTATTTTAACACCCCGAACAGCATCTTCATCATGAATCATAGCTACAAAATCTGTGGTATTGATGTTTTGAACCAGTGAACATAGTTTATCACCAATGCCTTCAATTCTATGTTGGCCTCTGGCATCTCTGGTAAGCGTTGGGCATTCATAAGGTTCCAAGGCCGCAATTTTACATTCAGGAAATGCTTTTTTGATCTCATCTCCGGCTGCCAGTGTTCCGGCTGTTCCGACACATACTGTATAACAAGCCACGCGCCCGTTACCGATTCCTTTTACTGCTTCAATGGCACTGTTTCCGGTAACATATCGATGAAATCGGTAATTAGACATTAATTCAAATTGATCTAAAGAGTAATTCTTAGGATCTTTTTTCATTTCAATCGTTTTATAAACTGTCAGTATTACGTCTGATTCAGTTCCGGGAGTGAGGACTAAATCTGCGCCATACTGCCGGATGCGCTCATAACGTTCTTTACTCATGTTGTCCGGCATGATTACCACGGATTTATATCCCATAAGATTGGTAATATAGGAAGTTCCGATCCCGAAGTTACCGGTTGAAGGCCCCAGAATAGTGTTGTCATCTGTGTTGACAATTCCATCGACAGTTGCTTCCATCAACATGGAATAGGCCGGACCAACTTTGTGTGAACCGGAAGGATAATCTTTGCCTGACAAGACAATAATATTAGCCTCAACGCCAGTTAATTCTTTCGGAAAAATCAGCTTGTTGACTGTATTACCCGGTGCGCTTCTCCAGGTAATGTTAAAAAGATTGATCGGGTCCATGGGAGCTTCGGTACGACATCTATCCGCTTTTTCCCTGACATCAGCCGGCTGTTTATCCGGAAAAAGCATCTCTTCATAATTAGGACCAAAAGGTATATTAGGCATTATTTCAAACTCCAGTATTTCATTATTAATATTAAGGTTTCTAAAGTCTCGTTACGTCAACAGTGGTTAATTCTTTACCTTTGATGGTGCAGGTATGTTTACTCCACTCAGGCTTAG
>Ga0233431_1002317_pt1 | contig 27119 bp, 20 predicted proteins | sample SI_118_April2016_FD_179867 | JGI IMG/M metagenome (GOLD analysis project Ga0233431, IMG submission 179867) | Seawater microbial communities from Saanich Inlet, British Columbia, Canada - SI_118_April2016_200_MG | ecosystem: Environmental > Aquatic > Marine > Inlet | place: Canada: British...
TGCGAAAGCTCAATGAAGAACTCTATCGGTAAGCCGTATGAGGGAAAACTTCACGTACGGTTTGATGAAGGGGGTACTGATAGTCTAACTAATTTTATTATCTTTGTAGAAAAAAAAATATGAATAGGCTATCAGGCTCTACTCTACGGCAAAGAAAAACGGAGAAACATTTTTCGGATATAAAAATCATGCAAAAGTTGACACCAAAAGCAAATTTATTGATAATTACGAAGTTACATCTGCTTCAGTCCATGACTCTCAACCATTAGATGATTTACTGACAGAAAATGATAGTGGACAAAATTTTTTTGCTGATAGTGCATATACCGGCGAAGAACAAGAAAAAGTGATTGCTATATATAAAATGAACAATAAAGCTCATGAAAAAGGATATCGAAATAAACCACTAACAGAGGAACAAAAAAGTAACAACAAAGAGAAATCAAAAACCAGAGTAAGAGTAGAGCATGTATTTGGATTTATGGAGCAAAGTATGAAAGGTCTGATTGTAAAATCTGTTGGAATAAGAAGAGCAACAGGAATTATAGGTTTGATTAATCTGACATACAATTTATTTCGATATGAACAAATTGCCCGATTAAATATCTTATAATAATATAGTGCTGTAATTCAAACAGTTAAATAATCAGATAGATAGTTAGATAAATAGTTAGTAGTTATAAAAATATAATTTCTATGAGATAAATTGAAAATATACTGTAATTTTGAAATGATTTAAGAAAATCGTTAATGGGTTCTGATACTTTTTTGAATTAAAATTATAAAAAAACTAATTTTTAGAACCCACCTAAACATAAAACAAGGGAATCCGCTACATGCCATAGCTGAGGAACGTTAGCGTTTATGCTCCTTAGAAAATAGAAGAAAGAATATTAATTTTAGATTCATCATCAAAATAGTTATATTTGAAAAAGTTTAAAAGTTAAAGTAGTCGAATTTGACCACTTTGGAATATTCAGATTATGAGCAAGATAAGCAAATTGGAAATTGAGAATACAATTATCTCTATCACAAAAATTGACAAGGAGGATTTCATATGCTTGACCGATATGGCTAAAGCAAAGAAAGGGGACAATAGGGCTGCGGACATTATAAAGAACTGGATAAGAACAAGAACCACAATTGAATTTCTTGGAACCTGGGAAACAATGTATAATCCAGACTTTAAAGTGGGTGAATTTGACCACTTTAAAAAAGAAGCTGGTTTACCTACTTTTGTTTTAAGCCCAAAACAATGGTCAGAGAAAACAAGTGCTATTGGAATCATTTCCAAATCTGGCAGATATGGGGGAACATTCGCTCATAGGGATATTGCATTTGAATTTGGTGCAGCTAGTAGCCCGACTTTTAAACTATATCTCATAAAGGAATACCAACGTTTCAAAGAAATTGAAAGCAACCAATATAATCTTGAATGGGATGTGAAAAGACTATTGAGCAAGGCAAATTATCATATCCAGACTGATTCGGTTCAAAAGCATATTATCCCTGAAAAGAACTACACAAAAGATAGGGAATGGTTAATATATGCAGAAGAAGCAGATTTGTTAAATGTTGCTCTGTTTAACTGTACTGCAAAAGATTGGAGAATACTTAACCCTGAATATTCTAAAAAAGATTTGAACATCAGGGATTTTGCCAGCATCAACGAACTAGCAGTACTTTCAAATATTGAGAGTCTTAATGCTGAATTTATTAAAAAGGGAATCGAGAAATCTGATAGATTCCTTCAATTACAAGAAATAGCACTTTATCAGTTAGAAATCTTGAATAACAAAAATGCTTTGAAAGCAATAAAGAAACTTGCTGAAGACACATTTATCAATGAAAAAAAGAAAACTGAGAATAAAAGCACGAAACGCTAACAGCAAATCATAGCACATAGCCGCTTTAGTGCTTGTCAAGACAAATGAGTTGTAAAACAAACATACGAGAAATGAATATAAATCCTGCAAGTAAATGGCTACGTGCCATATTTGCGGCACGTTGGTGTGCCACGATGCTGAGTTAATCCAGCAGGTGCAAATCCTGTCAGGGCAATTGGCTGTTCACCCTGAAGAAAAGCGAACAGATAAGTCCGTGAGGATGATGCTGAAGCTTCGTTCTTTCAAATAATCAAGCCGTAATGCGTTGTGCGTTATAGTTGGCAAACTATTTTTGTCTTTTTTTCTTAAATCCCATCTCTGTGAGATATGCCAACAGAGCATCAACTCAAATTTTCTTTTGCTTAATGAACTGCTAAGTACGAGATATGTAGGCTTAGTGAAACTTCATCAGGCTCAACAGAGCTGAGAGAGGAGCAGTGGTGGCTATAATGCTGTTAGCTGCCTACTTGATTGGCTACTGCCATTTTATTCATTCAGTCGTATTTCAATGTCCATTTGTTGATGTAGAATTCTGATAATTTCAATTTCTTCGTTCTTCCAGTTGATTTTATAGAAAATGAAATGTGATTTTATGCGAGAACGAAAATATCCTTTTCTTACTTTACTATAATCTTCACCAGATTTTGGGTTTTCAGCGAGATATTCTATTTCATCAATTATCAAGTTGAAATATCTGTCAGCCTGTTCTATTGACCATTTTTCAATTGTGTATATCCAAATATTTTCAATATCTAAATTTGCTTCTTGACTGATTTTATATTTCATTATTCAGCCAAATATTTTTGATGAAGGTTTTTTAAAAAAGATGTTCGGTCAAAATCTTTTATAAAGCCTGATTTTTCTCCCTTTTTAAGTTCTCTTATAAGTTCTGTTTTTTTAGACTCTTCGTGTTCAAACATCCTTAAAGCAGTTCTCACAACTTCACTTGCAGAAGAATATTTTCCTGATTTAATCTGACGGTTGATGAAATTATCAAAATAATCACCTAACAGAATTGATGTGTTTTTCGCCATAACTTAAAATTTGCTACAAAAATACCAATTCTTGGTAGGATTCCAAAATCAATTTTCAGATTTCGTTCAAACTGGTTTTAGCTAATGGTTTGGGCATGGTGGGTTGAACACCAATCTTGACAAATATTTAACAACTTAAAAACTAAAACAAATGACTAATAAAAATATAGAACAATGCGCTATTTTGTTGTTGAACTAAACTAAAGCTAGCCAATTCCGTAATTTATTCGCCAGATCATCTTTAATATGATATTAAAATATGTAAATATGAAGAGAAAAATGAATTTACGGTAGAATAATTGTTGGATATATTGGATAAAATGCAAAAAAAGGCTTTAAGAGAGCAATTGTTTCTGAAAAACAAAAAAATGAAAGAAAAACATATCAAATATTACCTAAAATTCGGAAAACTAACCGGATATTACACTCTCTCCAAATTCCCCAAATTATTAAAAATACATATAATCCAAATCTTTCACTATATTAGTTCAATCCCGATTTTTCATCGGGACTCAGTAGTTTTTCGCTGTTTTTATATTCTTGGGTGTTAGCTGCTGAACTTAATTAAGTTTTGTCTTTATATCACTAAATAAATCCAATAAATGCTGATTTGATAAATCCATAATAGGCTCATACATAAATGAATTTAAATGTATATTTTCAGGCGTCATTAAATTTACCTGTTCTAATATTTGAATATTGTTTTCATGTGAAGAATCCGTCGAAAACTCTGTTTTATATCTTTCAATAATTTTTCCTGTTTGGCTACCATTTACATAAGATTTGTCAGCAACCTTTGAAAATATAAATTCCTCAGCTTTCAAGCGTATTGCGATTGAAAGACTAATCTTATTTTCCAAGTCAATATTATCATCATTTAGAGATGTTGAAAGAATGTCAGTTGTAGTACAAATAAAGTCAAATACTTTATCGTCATCATTGTATTTACTCAAATCAACACCCTTTAATGTATCTATAAAAATTGGTTTCAAATCTTTAAATATAATATCTCTTGTATTATCCTTTATATGCAATAATGAAGTTAGAAGTTTGTAATTATCACTTTTGCTACCTTCACGATAATCAACAAGGTTTCGCACAAACGGAATCGACGCAATGAAAATCACATTGTCATCATTTATTTTATTTTTCCACCTACCAAATGGATTTGTTATACGTTTCTCTCCACCACATATTAATTTCACTTCACCATTAGCCTTTTGAGAAATAAAAGAATTTTCCCACTTGCTTTTATCTAAAATACGTTCCTGTATTGTTCTAAAAAAATCAAAATTATGAGTTAATATAAGTTGCTTAAAAAACGGATATGTACTTATTTCCTTAACATATTCAATAATTGCATATTTATTTTTATAATCAAAGGAGTCTGCAATATCATCTGCAATAAATAGTGTTTCTTGGTTTGATTCTTTTCTTACTTCAATTTCAAAAATAATATTCAGCAAATAATAAGCTCTTCTTTCCCCTTGACTTAACACTTTTATTAAATCTTGGTCTTTTGCAATATCGTTTTCTTTATTTAAATCCTTATCATAAAACTTGAAATTCAATGTGGGAGCTTCACTTTTTAAAATAACATCTTCTTGATTTTGTAATTCAAGTCTAAAAGGAACAGAAAATCTTTTATTGAAAATATCAATTACTTTTTCCCATTTAGTTGTTTCAACTTTTGCTTGTTGAATAATCTGCTCTATTTCATTTTTGCCTATTTTATATTGTTTAAGCAAGTCTTTGATTGAATCTTTGGTGTCAATAAAATAAGATACCCATACTTTTTTTCTAAATGAGTTAATATCCGATAATTCTGATAAAATATATTTATTATCAAAAAGGTAATCCCTAAACTCTCTTAATTGTGCTGTCGTTAGTTTTTTATCTATTTCATTAAACTTTTTTTGGATATCTTTATCATTTAAGACTTTTTCCATTTCTTTATTAATAAGCTCCGAAAAGTCATCTTCCTTGCTAACTTCTTGTTTAATTTTTGTTTTTGAGTCATACAAATTTATTGAATGTTGAGCTTTAAAGAATCCGTTATCTTTTAGGTTCTTTTGTATTGTACTTGCATTATAATGGTTGAAACCTTTCTTAAGAAAGTCCGATGAATCAATTAGAGAATTATATTTATCTATATATTCAGTTATCTTATGTTTGAAGTCTTTTGTATTTAGGAAGGCTATTATTTTGGGTTCAAAAATATTCTTGTAAATCACACTACCAAAAGTGTTAGTGTAACCACTTGCTTCAAAAGAATCAATTTCAGAAAAAATTTCAAAAAGTTCTTTGCCTGAAAAGCTTGCTGATATCTCCGATTCAATATTATTATTTCGTCCACTTAATCCTGATAGTTGTTTGAACTTGCTCAAAACATTAGATTTTTCCTTATCAATGTCTTTTAGAATTTCTTCATATCTTTTTTTTAAAGAATCATTAACAAGTAATGTGGAAATCCGTTGAGAATGAAATGATGGATTATATGGTTCAATTACAAAAATATTTTCCGGGTTTAAAGGATTATCACTTTCGTCTAACACCATTCTTTTATTAGGTCTTTCAGGAAAAATAATATCTTTCGATTCTTTTCCTTCAGAACAATCAAATAGTGTGTTTGCAAGAGATGTTTTCATCATTCCATTAGGAGAATAAATTAACTGAACATTATTATTTGAAAAATCAAATTCATGTTTAAGCTTTTTTATTCCGTAACAGTTCTCTAATTCTAATTTTAATTTATTCATTTAATTTCATATTTGCAGGATGTTCTTTTGTTTTGCAGCGTAGAGTAGAGCCTGATAGCCTATTCATATTTTTTTTTCTACAAAGAGAAGAAATTTGTTTAGACTATCAGTACCCCCTTCATCATAGATAGTCGTTACATTTGGTGGTGTTTGGTATTAGTTTGCATAGCCATTTTACTTTCATAGGTTTTGATTTACTCCACAACAATTTCATCGACAAACAACCATGCTTTGCCGCCTGCACCGGAATGCCACTCGGGGCATACGCCAATATTTTTGGCTTTTATTTGCACAAAACGTGCTTTCCTTTCAGGGAACGATAATTCAAACAAATAACTTTTTGTCTTTCTTTTGGCCTGTGGTTTTTCGATATTAAACGATTTTGCCGATTGATAATTCTTTCCATCCATGGAAACACTTATTTCAATCATTTCCGGTAAGAATATCCAGCTTTTAATATTTTCAAGGAAGTCAACTTTTATAGTGCTTACCGGTTTTGTTTTACCAAGGTCGATCTTAGCGTGAAAATCTACTCCTTCGAATCCCAGATAGTTTTCTGCATAGTTATCTACTTCTCCAAATTTACTATCGCCTATGGTTAAATCGCCAAGAGCCGCATATTTCTCACTATAAGGATTTTTGTACTGAACAGAGCTAAAAGCTACCGACTGCATAAATTCCACTTTAGTCTCAAGGCTGCTTACATGATTTGTTTTAACAGAAATAGCGCTTACTGTTGTTGATTGGAATAACACAATTGACTTCTTATACTTTTGGGACCCATGATTCGGCGTACTTCCATCAAGGGTGTAAAATATTTCAGCACCTTTGGTTGGCGAACTTAGATCAACAATGGCACTATCTGAAAATAGGGCTTTATGTTCGATTAGTTTTCCGTTCATCAATACAACCGGAGCTTCAGTAATATCTGCTTGTTTGCCTTGCATTTTTATGACAAAAGCATGTTGAACTTTTCGTTGATTTTCTGATTGCCATAATTCCGGAAGTTGAATAAGAATTCCATCTTCGTGCTGTTTTTTCCATGTCAGGGGCTTATCATATCCCAGCAGATAAATTTCAGAGCCTTCGTTAGGCTTTGCAAATTTTAGTTGAACAGACTGGCCGGGCCATTCCGTTAAAACCGCATATAATACTGTTTCTTCCTTATTTTGGATAAAATACATATTCTCTGATTCTTTATAGTGTTTGGTTCCTCTCGAGTTATGAATAGCTTCTCCATTTACATCCATCCATTCACCAATTTCTTTCAAAAGTTTGATACTTTGCTCAGGGAAAAGACCATCGGCAGTAGGCCCAACATTCAGCAAGTAGTTTCCGCCTTTTGCGGCAATATCAACCAGATTGTGAATAAGTATTTTTGTTGATTTGAAATTCTCGTCAAATTGATTGAAACCCCAGTGGTCGTTCATGGTCATACATGATTCCCAATCCAGATTTGAATATCCTTTCAGGATTTCCTGCTCGGGTGTTCCAAAATCTCCTGCTGCATCCTCGTAGGCATTCATACCCTCCATTCCCTGACGGCCTTTCCCAACTCGGTTGTTAATTATCAAATCGGGCTGAATATTTCGTAAATGTTTATACAATTCCTTGCCCTGATCCTTGGTCCATTCGGTAATCCACTCTCCATCAAACCAGAGTACTCCGATATTTCCATAATTGCTTAACAATTCCTCCAACTGCGGGTACATATAGTTAGCAGCATATTTCGGAAACTCCGGGTTCGGGCCTGTTCCGTAATTATATTCGGGATGATTTATGCCCTGTGCCTGTGGGTGGTTCCAGTCCATAATGGAATGGTAAAAACACAAAGTAATGTTTTCTTTTTCACATGCTTTAGCGAGATCTTTCAGCAGATCCTTTTTGTATGGAGTTCGTTCCATGTCAAAATCAGAAACATTGGACTTCCACAGGCAAAATCCATCGTGATGTTTTGAGGTGATGACGATATATTTCATTCCGGCATCTTTAGCTATCCGAACCCATTCGCTGGCATTGTAATTCACAGGGTTAAATTGCTCAGCGTATTTTTCATATTCTTCAACCGGAATGTTGGCTGTTTCCTGAATCCATTCGGCATGATTTTTTTCTTTGCCATACTGGCCGGCCGGAACAGCATATAATCCCCAATGAATGAACATGCCAAAACCGGCATCACGCCACCATTGCATGCGTTCGTTTTTCTCCTCTAAAGTTTCGGTTTCGATGTAATTACGTTTTTCTTTCTCTGATTCGGAGAAATTACAAGCTGCCAGAAAAACTATGATTGAAATAAATAAGAGTGTTTTCTTCATATTAGTTAAATTTTTGTTTATTTCACGATTATTTCATCCATAAATATCCAATTTTCGCCTCCTTTGTTTAGGTACCACTTTGGATTCTTTTTCATTCCCTTTGCTTTAATTCGGACGTATCTTTCTGGCTGTTTTTTAAAATCAAATTTTACTTCTTTAACCCAACTTGTTAAAATAAATTTGTAATCTCCTGACAATATGGGTGTAGCACATTACATGTTTTTCTTACTGACACCAGTTAAATATAGTCCTTACAAAGTTTCAATTTTCATTTTAATTAAATTGACTTCATTTTTAAGATTTGCTACTGTTTTTTGGAGTTCTTCCTGAGGAATATTTGCATCGGGCAGGTCGGAATTTATGAAATGGATAAATTTCCAAACTTCTTTTACATCCTCTATTTTCAATTCGTAGGGTTTGTATAATGGATTCAACGATGATAGAATCAACTTTCTGCTGCTGGCAATTTTGTTTTCTGCTACTTTAAAAACAATTCCATCGTTAACTGTCAGAATAATATATGCTTCTCCACTTTTTATGGTATTCCAGTTTTGCACAAACTCGGCAGTTATCCACGAGCCATCGGTAATTGGCAGCATCGAATCGCCATTTATTTGGAATGTTCTGTATTTTTTTTCTTTCGAAAGAAAGGGCAAATTAAAAGCCGGCAGTTCTTTAATAAATTCCGGATCGGCAAAACCTGATGTATAGCCGGCTTTTGCTTTCTCGTGTACCAATTCTATGTTTTCGTTGTTTCTGCTATCTACAGTTGTTGTCAAAACTCTCAATTGACTTCCTTTAATATAAATGTCATTTCCTCTTTCCAATTCGGAAAGTTGGCTCTCCGAAAGCAAGCTTAAATCGGTTTTTACAAGCGTATCAATCGACACTTCAAAATATTCTGATAAAGCAATCAGTGCCGAAATATTCGGTCGTGCAATTTCATTTTCGTAACCACTCAAAGTAGAACGCTTCATTTTTAGCGTCATAGCCATTTCGTCCTGGGTTCTGCCTTTTCGCTTTCGCAAAAGTTTAATATTTGAACTGAATTTCATGATGGATTGGAAATTAGAAATTAGAAATTGGATGCAAGATGCAGAATGTAAGATGCAGGATGCTGGATATAGGATACAGGAAATTTAAAATCATATTTGTTTATTTTTTTACTAATTCTATTTTTTTATTTCAATAAAAATGATTATATTGTAAGCAATAAAATGATTAAATAATAATCAAAGGTAATTAAAAAAAATGAATTATGAAAAGTAAATTTCTAATTAGTGCTTCTAAGAAAACTCCATTTTCTTCAAATGGCTCTAAGAAGACGGCAAGAACAAGGCTTGTGAAGAATTTGGAACTCAGGAGTTTACTTTTGTAAATGACTGATTAAAAATTCAAGCATAACGAAGTTATTGTCGTCTTCTTAGAGCCATTAATTATCAAAAATCAGAACCAAAATACTTGGATGTTGGATATTCCGTGTTGGATATTGAAGATTGAATATCCAGTATCTTGTATCCAGCATCGTGCATCTTGCATCCAATTTCTAATTCCTAATTCATAATTTCCGCCTCCCATGAGAACAGTAGTACATTTCGATTTAGATACATTTTTTGTTTCTGTAGAACGTTTGCTAAACAGCAATCTGGAAGGAAAACCTATAATTATTGGCGGAACTTCAGATAGGGGAGTAGTTTCGAGTTGCAGCTACGAGACCCGTCTATTCGGAGTAAGTTCCGGAATGCCAATGAAACTTGCCCGAAACCTTTGCCCCGATGCAATGCTCATAAGGGGCGACCACGAGCAGTATAGCAAATATTCGAATTTGGTTTCGGAAATAATTGCCGAAAAATCTCCGGTTTTCGAAAAAGCATCTATCGACGAGCATTATATTGATATTACAGGAATGGACAAATTTTTTGGCTCGCTCACATGGACTAAAGAACTTCGTAGCACAATTATTGAAAATACGGGCTTGCCCATTTCTTTTGGTTTGTCGGTGAACAAAACCATATCTAAAATTGCCACAGGCGAAGCAAAACCTAATGGCGAATTGCAAGTTCCCGAAGAAAATGTCAAGCCATTTCTTTATCCATTGTCGATTAGGAAAATTCCGATGCTCGGGAACAAAACTTTTCGGCTTCTGCGTTCTATGGGTATTTCTACAATAAAAACACTTAGCCTTATTCCTCCCGAAATGCTTGAAAAAGTGCTGGGAAAAAACGGCATTGTGTTGTGGAAAAGAGCAAACGGGATAGATTCTACACCAATTGAACCCTACTCTGAAAGAAAATCGATAAGCACCGAACGGACTTTCGAGAAAGATTGCATCGATATTAAATACATAAATGACCTTTTGGTTACTATGGTCGAAAAAATTGGTTTTCAGTTGAGGAAAAAGCAAAAACTTACGGCTTGCGTAACAGTGAAAATTCGCTACTCAAATTTCGATACGCACACTATGCAAAAACGAATTGCTTATACATCTTTTGATCATGTACTAATTGATATTGTAAAAGAACTTTTCAAAAAGTTATACCAAAGGCGAATGCTTATACGATTGGTTGGTGTTCGTTTTAGCAATCTTGTACATGGAGTTCAGCAACTTAACCTTTTCGAGGACACTCCCGAAATGATAAAACTTCATATGGCAATGGATTTGCTGAAAAGAAAGTATGGCTCTAAAATTGTGAGGCGGGCTGTTGGAGCTTAAATGCTATTGACTGCTGGCAATTTGCTGACAGCTAACAGCTAATACCCAACAGCAACATCATCGCCACGCGGATCGGCACCACCTTCCAGATTATTGTCGGGCAAAACAAGAATTGCATCTACACGTCCTATCGGCAACCTTTTTTGTAGTTTATGTTGCATTTTTTCGAGATGAAAAATCCGGCTGCTGTCAATTGCTCCTTCTTCAAAATAAATCACATCGGGTAGCCACTGATGATGAAATCTTTTTGCGGAAACTGCTTCCTGCATTGTCATTTCAAATTCGGCAACATTCATTATGGTTTGAAAAACTGAGGTAATGATGGTTGAACCTCCTGGCGAACCCAGCACCATGAACAACTCGTTGTCTTTTTCGAGAATTGTAGGTGTCATAGAGCTAAGCATTCGTTTGTTCGCTTCTATTGAATTTGCTTCGCCGCCGACCAATCCGTAAGAATTTGGGATGCCGGGTTTTGCACTGAAATCGTCCATTTCGTTATTTAGGAAAAATCCTGCTCCTTCTACTATGATTTTTGAGCCATAGCTCCGGTTCAGCGTAGTGGTAGCAGAAACTGCATTTCGCCATTTGTCAACAATTGAATAATGTGTTGTTTCTTCGCTTTCGCTAAATGCTTGCCCATGATTAATGTTTATTGATTCTGAGGCTTTTTTGGGATCGAAATCTTGCATCCTGTATTCGATATATTGTTTTTGCAACAAGCCTTCTGCAGGAACAAAAGTAAAATCGGGATCTCCCAGAAATTCAGCTCTGTCGGCATATACTCGTCTTTCTGCTTCGGTGAAAAGATGAATAGATTCTGCAGAATGAAAGCCCATTTTTGAAACATCGAAATTCTCAACCATGCCGAGCAATTGCGACAAAGCAATTCCACCGCTCGAAGGTGGAGCCATCGAAAATGTTTTGTACGCCTTGTAGTCTGTCATAATCGGTTTTCGCCAAACAGATGAATAGTTTTTCAGGTCATTGTGCGAAATTAGTCCATCTGATTTTTGCATTTCTGAAACTATTTTATCGGCAGTTGCACCGGCATAAAATCCTTCCCGTCCTTTATCCCGAATTAGTTCAAGAGTCTTAGCCAAATATTTCTGAACGAGAACATCATTTTCTTTCCATGCAGTATCTTTCTGAAAAGTAGTTTTGTATGTATTATATTTTTCGAGAAGTTCTTGAATGTAGTTAAAACTTTCGGCTTGTTTCGCAGTTATTCGAAAACCATTTTTAGCCAAATTGATGGCAGGTTGAATAAGTTCGCTGAAATCTAAAGTTCCAAATTTTTCATGGGCTTTTATCATTCCATCGACAGTTCCGGGGACACCAACTGCCTGAGAACTATACAAACTTTTGTAAGGAATAATTTCACCAATGGAATCAAGATACATATCTCGCTGGGCTAATTGAGGAGCTTTTTCGCGATAGTCGAGAGTAGAAACATTGCCATCAGATTGCCTGATGAGCATAAATCCGCCGCCGCCAATATTTCCTGCTGCAGGATAACAAACCGCCAGAGCAAATTCTACCGCAATGGCAGCATCGATGGCACTCCCACCTTGCTTCAAAATTTCTACTCCTATTTTTGAGGCTTCGAGATGAGCAGAGACTACCATCCCATTTTTGGCTATTTGGCCTGTTTCTTGTTCCGTATTTGTACTGCACGAAATTGTGAAAGACAGCAGGAACAAAGAGATAGTGTATTTCAATTTTGAAAAAAGAGGTTTGAATTTCAAGTTGCGAATTCTTGGATTATAAATTTAATATTTCCTTTCGTAAGCTTTCGATTTCTGCAATTGGTAACAAGGTGTATTGAGATATTTTTTCATCAGATTCGCCGTTTTTCATCATCACAATTGCAACCTCTATTTTGTTTTTTTCAATACCTTTTTCAATGCCTTTTCTATATTTAGAATCTATAGTATTATTTAAATCTCTATACGATTTTAAACTTCGTTCGTATTCTTCTATTTCTTCTTTAGTAAAATTTGATATTTCTGCAATTTGGAACAGTTTATTAAATATTTTCTCTTTCAATACTTTAGGATGATTTTGAAATTTATGAAGATTCTTTAAAACATACAACCATTTGTCGAAATGAGTAGTTAGTTCATCTTCTGTTTTGGTAAAATTTGGCATTTGGACATAAATGTATGAAAGCTTGTCGTAAAAAACTTCTTTCTTTTTAGTATCCATCAATTTCACTTCGTTTACTATCGTTTTGTCCTTATCGTGATCGTTGAACCGAAAATCTAAAATTCCAATTGTATAAACCGATTTTAGTTCAAAATTCCAGTTACTGCCTTTTTGTGCCTGACTACGAATCGGGAAGGTGGAATAAAAAATTGTTCGATCTTTAAAAAAATCCTGTTTTGCTTTCTGAATTTCTACTATAAATTTTTCTCCGTTTTCGTTTTCGCAATATAAATCGAAAATTGCTTTTCTTTCTACGATTATGTCCCCTAAGTTTTCTAATTTTCCGTAGGTCAGATTTTTAATTTTTGCTTCATTATCTAACAACTCATTCAATAAATCAATTAGCAAATCTTTATTTGGTTCTTCTCCGAATAATTTTTTAAATCCAAAATCAGTAAACGGATTAACATATTTTTCTTTTTCATTCATATATGCAAAGATAAACTATTTTGTAATTTTTGCTTTCACGAGATTCCTGCCTTCGCAGGAATGAACTTTACAAACTTTCAACTTATATATTCCTATTCATATACTTTCGCTTCAATTTCCCCCTTCATCACCAGCAGGGCATTAGTTGCGAGCGATTTCACGGTATCTTCGTCGGGGAAAATATGAATTGGTGCAATTAGTTCTACTCGTTCGCGGATAAGATTTACAAAACGTTTGCTTTGCGACATGTGTCCTGTCAAAAGAATTGCATCTACTTTGCCTTTCAAAACTGGTGCCATAGAACCAATATATTTTGATACCTGATATGCCATAGCTTCGTAAACTGCTTTAACTTCTTTATTTCCTTCTGAAACCAGCGATTCAATTTTGGCCGGACTATTTGTGCCGAAATATGCTACCATTCCGCCTTTCATCTGTATCATGTTTAGGATTTCTCTTTCGGTATAGCTGCCGCTAAAACACATTTTTATCATACCCCGTAGTGGCAAACTTCCGGCACGTTCAAAGGAAAATGGACCTTCGCCATCAAAAGCCTGATTTACATCAATTACTTTGCCGTTGTGGTGAGCACCAATTGAGGTACCATCTCCAAGATGACAAACAATCAAATTCATTTCTTCGTATTCTTTTACCTGCGATTTGGCAAATTTCCTTGCAACCGATTTGTGGCTTAAAGCATGAAAAATAGACTTCCTATGCAAGTTTGGTAAGCCCGAATATGTCGCAATTTCAGCCATTTCGTCAACTATCACTGGGTCGGCAATAAAAGCTTCCGAATTTTCAATTTTTTTGGAAAGCTGATGTGCAATCAAACCTCCCAAATTGATATGATGGTCGGCAATGGCACTGTTTCTTAAGTCTCGAATCATTGCATCGTTTACACCATAAACTCCCGAAAATATTGGTTTTATTAATCCTCCTCTGCCAACAATTGCCCTAACTAAGTCGAGCCTGATTTCTGCATTTTTTAATTCTTGCAAAATTTTGTCGGCACGGTATTCATCCTGATCCGAAACTTTTGAGAATTTGTTCAGCTCTTCCTGAGTATGATTGACATTTTTTAGAAAAAGTAAATTGGAATTCTGAAACACTCCAACTTTTGTTACGGATTTTTCAGGTTTAATTGCAATGATTCTGGTATTTTCCATGTCTAATATTTTAATGCAGGTTTATTTTTTTATTAAAATTTTATAATCCCATGCGCTAAGCGAAACTTTTGTTTCTTTGTCAATTTCAACAAGTTCGTTAGAAAAATAGTCCAAATATTTTCCTGCAACAAGATCGTTAAATAGTTGTATTTCATGGTGATTTTCACTGAAGTTAAAAATTGCAAGTATCTGTTGTTCAGAATTTTTTCGAATAAATGAATATACATCTTTCGTAAAACTATTATCAACAGAAACGAAATCTCCGCCAAACTCTCCATTCCACAGCACTTTATTTTCATTTTTAAGTTTATTAAGTTTGGAATAAAATTTCTGATATTTAAAATCTGTCCAATCGATTGTATCTTTCTCGAAAAAAGCCAGTCTCTTGTTTAATCCGGTTTCCTGACCACTATAAATTAGAGGCATCCCCGGCACTACAAAGCTAAGAGCTGCAAAACTTTCTGCCCCATCGCCAAGTCGCTCAAAAACAGTCCCATTCCAAGAATTTTCGTCATGATTAGTAGTAAAATACATTCTGTAATCGTTTTTCGAATATTCTTTCAATTCTTTGTTGAAATGGTTTATAAATTCGTTAGTTTCTTTTTTGCCTTGAGCAATATCGTTCATTATGTGCATAAAATTCCAGGCATACGACATGTCGAATGCTTTTTCGTGCAGGTCTAATTGTTCGGCTTCGGCAAGCATAAAAACCGGCTTTATTTTATCTAATTCTTGACGGGCATTGTTCCAAAAATCGGTAGGTACCATTCCGGCTACATCGCATCTGTAGCCATCTATGTTGCATTCCGAAACCCAAAATTTGAGTGCCTCAATCATATATTTCCTCATCTCCTGATTTTCATAATTCAAATCAATTACATCGCTCCAATCATCTACTGGTAAAGTGAAATTTCCTGCACTATCGAGAGTGAAAAAATCGCGATGATCAGCAGTCAAATTATTGTCCCATGCTGTATGGTTCGCGACCCAGTCGATAATAACAAACATGCCAAGATCATGTATTTTCTGCACAAGCTGTTTGAATTCTTCCATAGTGCCAAATTCGGGATTTACATTCAGATAATCTTTGATGGAATAATAGCTCCCCAAACTTCCTTTTCGGTTTAGCTCGCCTATGGGCTGAATTGGCATCAACCACAAAATGCCTACTCCCATTTCTTTCAGTCTGGGCAAATGTTCTGCAAATTTGTTGAATGTTCCGGCATGTGAATATTGCCTCAAATTAACTTCATAGATCGATAAGTTTTTCGACCATTCTGGGTGTTTCATACTTGTCCTATTTTTGTTTTTGTTTATATTCTTTTCAGCATTTTTATTATTGCTATTTGTGCACGATATCAATACAATTATTGACACAATTAGGCTGAAAAAACTTATTTTATTAATCATAATGCATTTTTTTTTACACAATTTATCAAAAATTTTGATGTCAAAAATATTAAAATATTCAATATGAAATTTATTATGCTTAAAATTGTTTTCATACTTCATTTAGTATAAAGGGGATAAAAATAATTTTGTTTTTGAATTAGTAAAGTTATTTCAATTTCCAAAACGGTAGGGCGGAGCATCTTAGCTTATTTCAGTTTCTGAATAAATGAAGAAATGTAAAATATCCATATATTTGTAATCAATTTTTTGAAATAATAATTATTAAATTAAGAATATGGAAGTTTTTAGAGGCCTACAACCAAAATCTGTTTGGCAATATTTCGAGGAAATTTGTAAAGTTCCTCGACCATCGAAAAAGGAAGAAAAAATTATTGAATTTCTATTGAATTTTGGAAAGGAAAATAATTTAGAGACAAAAAGAGATGAAATTGGAAATGTATTGATCTCTAAACCTGCTACAAAAGGTAAGGAAAATGTAAAATCTGTTGTTTTGCAAAGTCATATTGATATGGTTTGCGAAAAAAATTCCGATGTGGTTCACAATTTTGAAACAGATCCTATCCAAGCATTCATTGATGGCGACTGGGTAAAAGCAAAAGGTACTACTCTCGGTGCCGACGATGGAATTGGAATTGCGGCACAAATGGCAATTCTCACAGCTACAAATATTGAACATGGCCCAATTGAATGCCTGTTTACAGTTGATGAAGAAACTGGCTTGACCGGAGCTTTTGAGATAAAATCAGGATTTATGAAAAGCGAAATTCTTCTTAATCTTGATTCTGAAGATGAAGGAGAATTATTTATCGGTTGTGCAGGGGGCATAGATACACTTGCCTATTTCGATTATAAAAATGAGAATGTTCCAACAAATCATATTGCATATAAAATTTCAGTTTCCGGACTAAAAGGCGGACATTCTGGAGACGATATTGAAAAAGGACTTGGAAATTCAAACAAAATCATAAATAGATTTTTATGGAATGCAGCGAACGATTTTGGATTACGAATTTCGGAAATAGATGCAGGAAATCTTAGAAATGCCATTGCTCGCGAAGCATTTGCTGAAATAATTATTCCTGAAGGAAAGGAAACAAAATTTGAGGAATATTTTAAGCTATTTAGCAAAAATATAAAAAACGAGCTTGCTATTACCGAACCAAAGCTTTCTCTTTCCATAGAAACAGTTGAACTCCCTGCGAAAGTTATAGATTTGGACACTCAAAACCGTCTGTTAAACGCAATTTATGCTTGCCCACACGGCGTAATTGAATGGAGTCGCCAGCTTAAAGGAATGGTTGAAACATCAACAAATTTAGCTTCCATAAAATTTAAAGATGGAAAAATTGCAGTTACAACCAGCCAAAGAAGTTCGGTAGATACTGCAAAAAAAGATATAGCCAGCATGGTAGAAAGTGTTTTCAAGCTTGCCGGAGCAAAAGTTGTTCATACTGATGGTTATCCGGGATGGGCTCCAAATAACGATTCTGAAATTTTGAATATTTCGGTAGCTTCATACCAACGGCTTTTTAATGTGAAGCCTGTTGTTCGTGCTATTCACGCTGGTCTGGAATGCGGTTTGTTTCTCGAAAAGTATCCAAATTTGGATATGATATCTTTCGGACCAACTTTGCGTGGAGTTCATTCGCCCGACGAAAGATTGGAAATTAGCACTGTGAAAAAATTCTGGGATTTATTGATTGATATTTTGAAAAATATAGATTAGCATGAAAAGTTGAAAGTATGTAAAGCAGAAAGTATGAAACAAAGGAAGAAATTTGCATTTTTAGAAGTTCCCTAATGTAGTATGAGTAAAATAGAAGTAATATTAGTTGATGATCACAATATTGTGAGAGATGGCATAAAAATGCTACTGCTCGGAAACGATGAAATCGAAATTGTTGAGGAAGCCGGCGATAGTGATGAATTATTCAAAATTTTAGCCACAAAAAAACCTAATATTATTTTACTTGATATATCACTGCCCAAAATGTCGGGTATCGAAATTGCCAAAAGAATTAGCAGCAGCAGTGAGTTTTCCGATATTAAAATTGTCATTCTGTCTTCGCAAACCGACGAACAGTCAATAATAGAATCGCTGGATGCAGGTGCAAAAGGATACTTGCCAAAAAATACTACCAGAGATGAATTAATAAATACTATTATTAAGGTTCACGAAGGGGAAATTTACCTCAACCAAACTGTATCTAACATTCTTAGCAAAAGCTATTTCAGTAAAAAAAATCAGGCTGAATCAAAAGCATATAAAATTTTGAATAGCTTGACTCAAAGAGAGGTAGAAATTATTCGGCTATTTGCCGAAGGAAATAGTTATAAAGAAATTGCAAACAGGCTTTTCATTAGCAACAGAACCGTAGAATCGCATAAAAACAATATTATGAACAAGTTACAATTGAAGTCCATTGTAGATCTTACCAAATTTGCAATAAAAAATGGTATTATTGAATTGTAAGATTGAAGACCTAAACTACAATAATTTGTACATTTAAAATCATATAAATCCAAGTTTACTATAGTTCAAATTATTAGCAAATAATATTTCCAAAAATAATTTTTAAAAACTATAAATAAGTTACAAAAGAACTAATTTTGCGATTTGAATTTAACAATATAAAATATGCATAAAAAGAATTTGCTAAGTGATTTATTTTCAGATTTTTCTCCAGCAAGTACCGAGCAGTGGGAAAATCAAATTAGTAAAGACCTGAAAGGTGGAGATTACGCAAAAAGGCTGATTTCTAAAACAATAGAAGGGATTGATATAAAACCTTATTACCGAAAAGAGGACATTGAAAATTCTATCCTTACAAATTTTTTGCCAGGAGAATTTCCATTTATTAGAGGAAATAAAACCACCGACAATAGTTGGGATATAAGGCAAAACATTGAAGTTTCCGATATCGCCGAGGCCAATAAAAAAGCAAACAATATAGCAAACAAGGGAATTAATTCCTTTGGCTTCATCTGCACCAACGATGCCGATATCTTGAAAAACAATTTTTCGAAACTGCTGGCAGGCATAAAGTTAGATTGTATAAGTCTGAATTTTATAGTTAACAATTTCTCAACAAACATTCTTTCTTTGCTGAAAGAGGAAATTGATGAGCAAGGAATTTCTCCCAATAAAATCAGAGGCTCAATAAATTTTGACCCAATAGGCTATTTTTCATTAAATGGGAACTATTGCTGCAAATCGGAAGAAATATCACTACAAAATTCCAAAAACCTAATAGAATTTGCAAAAGAAAACTTACCGAATTTTCAAGTACTTGCTGTGGATGGAAAAAATTTCCACAATGCCGGTTCATCTATAGTACAAGAATTGGCTTTTAGCTTATCTGCTGGAAATGAATATCTTGCCAATCTTACAGATTTGGGGCTAAGTATTGATGATATTTCAAGTCATATGCAATTTAATTTTGCAGTTGGCTCGAACTATTTCATGGAAATTGCAAAAATTCGTGCAGCTCGATTGTTGTGGTCAAAAATCGTAGATTCATACAAACCTACCGATAAAAATTCTTGTTTAATGAAGATTCATAGCGAAACTTCTAAATGGAACCAAACAATTTACGATCCATATGTAAATCTTTTAAGAACTACTACTGAGGCACTTTCTGCAATTATTGGAGGCACAGATTCTCTGACAGTTTTGCCCTTCGATTCGGCTTTTAAGACAACAGATGAATTTTCGGAGCGGATTGCCCGAAATCAGCAAAATCTTTTGAAAGAAGAGGCTTATATCGACAAAATTATTGATCCTTCAGCCGGTTCTTATTATGTCGAAAATCTTACAAATTCTATTGCTAACGAAGCTTGGAAAATTTTTGTTGAGATTGAGAACCTTGGTGGCTATCTTTTAGCTTTTAAAGAGGGAATCGTTCAGAATAAAATTGTTGAAATTGCAGAAATTAGAGACAACAATATTGCAAAAAGAAAAGAAATTTTGTTAGGCACAAATCAATTTCCAAATTCAACTGAATCAATAAATGATAAAATAAATCCCGAAATTGCCACATCCAAATTTGTTGATACTCAAAATGTTATTGCTCAACCACTGAATCTTTATCGTGGTGCAGAAGAATTTGAAAAACTCAGATTGCAGACAGAAAATTTTAAAGGTAAAATTCCTGAGGTATTTTTGTTTACATACGGAAATTTGGCAATGAGTAGAGCACGAGCACAGTTCGTTTCCAACTTTTTTGCTTGTGCAGGATATAAAATTATTGATAATCTTGGCTTTGAAACCGCTGAAAAAGGAATTGAAACTGCCATTGAAAGTAATGCAGAAATTGTTGTTGCATGTAGCTCTGATGATGAATATTCTGAAACTGTGATTGAAATTTTTAACAGATTGAAAAACAAAACATTATTTGCAGTGGCAGGTTTCCCAAAGGCTTCGGTTCAGAAATTTCAAGAAAATGGCGTTGAAAATTTCATTCACGTAAAATCGAACGTGCTCGAAACTTTAAGAATGTTTCATAAAAAACTGGGAATTTCATAATTTCTGACCCCAAAAAATAAATTATTCTCCTGAAAACTTTTCACAATTGGAATATATTTTAAAATATTTTGAAGAACTTCTTATTTTAATGAATGAAATGTCTCCATATCTTCTATTGGGATTTTTGATTGCAGGGATTCTTCATGTCTATTTTCCAAAAGATAAAGTTTCAAAATATCTTGGTAAGAAAAAGTTTTCTTCTGTTTTTAATGCTGCTTTGATTGGAATCCCTTTGCCTTTATGTTCGTGCGGAGTAATCCCAACTGGAATTTCATTTTACAAAAATGGAGCCTCAAAAGGTAGTACTACTTCTTTTTTGATTTCAACTCCTCAAACAGGAGTCGATTCAATCTTGGTAACTTATTCTCTTATTGGGCTGCCATTTGCTGTGATTAGGCCAATAGTTGCGTTTGTTACCGGAATTGTTGGGGGTTCGTTAGTAAACAAATTTGATAAAAATGAAGAAAATATTTCTGTAAATATTGAGAACAAAGAAGTTGTTCAGGAAAATAAAAATAGCCCAACTTTAAAGAAAATTTTCAAATATTCTTTTGTGAGTTTTTTTGATGATATAGCCGATTGGTTACTTATAGGCTTGTTTCTCGCAGCTTTAATTTCAATTATGATACCTGACAATTTCTTCACAAACTTCCAGTACAGCAATTATTTGAGTATGCCCATTGTTTTGCTGGCAGCGATTCCTCTGTATGTTTGTGCTACAGGATCAGTACCAATTGCAATGGTACTTCTTATGAAAGGAATTTCTCCTGGTGCAGTTTTGGTATTTTTGATGGCAGGCCCGGCAACAAATATTGCTACCATAACAATCATTAAAAATAGTCTTGGAAAGAAAACTTTGCTTTATTATTTGTTTACAATAATTGGCGGTTCGCTATTTTTTGGTTTTATCATAAATCAATTTTTACCAAAAGAATGGTTTTTTGGAAATATTTCAAATGAGTTAGTACAGCATCACGATTCTCATTTTCAGACAGATTGGGTTAAATATGCATCGACTATTATTTTGTCTTTTTTGCTTATTTATTCCTTTTTTAAGAGAAATATTCTTGCAAGGTTTTTTAATAATGGAAAAACAAGTATTTACAAAAAAACAGATTTTAATAATATGGAAATCATAACATTAAAAGTTCAGGGAATGACTTGCAATCATTGTAAAGCCAATGTTGAAAAAAATATTACAACTCTTGTCGGAATTGAAAAAGTATATGCAGATATAAAAAATAATAGTGTAAAAATAAACGGAAATGGAATTGATTTACAAAAAGTAAAAAAAACTATTGAAAGTTTAGGATACACCTGTAAAGAAAAATAATACGAAATCTATAGAAAAGACTATAAAATACGGAAATAAAAATAAATATTATGAGACCAAAATTTTCGGAAACTGATTTTATTACAAAAGGAAATACAAATAAATCAGCCATTGAATGGGAAAAGGAAAATAACATAAAAGCAGATTGGAACACAGCCGAGCAAATTCCATTAAAACAAGCATATACACATCGAGATTTGTTAGATTTAGAACATCTTGATTTTTCAGCAGGAATTGCACCTTTTTTGCGCGGACCATATTCCACAATGTATGTAATGCGTCCATGGACAATTCGCCAGTATGCCGGTTTTTCTACTGCCGAAGAGTCTAATGCTTTTTACAGAAGAAACCTTGCTGCCGGACAGAAGGGATTATCTGTAGCTTTCGATTTAGCTACACATAGAGGCTACGACTCCGACCATCAACGAGTAGTCGGAGATGTAGGAAAAGCCGGCGTAGCAATAGATTCAATCCTCGACATGAAAGTTTTGTTCGATCAAATTCCGCTCGACAAAATGTCTGTTTCGATGACAATGAATGGAGCCGTTTTGCCTATTTTGGCTTTTTATATTGTTGCAGGTATAGAACAAGGTGTTCCAATAGAAAAACTTAGTGGAACTATCCAAAACGATATTTTGAAAGAATTTATGGTTAGAAATACTTATATCTATCCACCTGAATTTTCTATGCGAATAATTGCGGATATTTTTAAATTTACTTCAGCTAACATGCCAAAATTTAATTCTATAAGCATTTCGGGCTATCATATGCAAGAAGCAGGAGCAACTGCCGATATTGAGCTTGCATACACTCTCGCCGATGGTTTAGAATATCTTAGAACTGGCATAAAAGCCGGAATGGATATAGATTCTTTCGCACCAAGGCTGTCGTTTTTCTGGGGAGCTGGTATGAATCATTTTATGGAAATTGCAAAAATGCGAGCTGCTCGTATACTTTGGGCAAAAATTGTAAAATCATTTAATCCGAAAAATCCAAAGTCGATGGCTTTGAGAACTCACACACAAACCTCTGGTTGGAGCCTTACAGAACAAGACCCATTCAACAATGTTACCAGAACTTGTGTTGAAGCGCTTAGTGCAGCTCTTGGACATACTCAGTCTCTTCATACAAATGCTCTTGACGAGGCTATTGCACTTCCAACCGATTTTTCGGCACGAATTGCACGAAACACTCAAATATATCTTCAAGAAGAAACACAAATTTGCAAAACGGTAGATCCTTGGGGTGGCTCATATTATGTCGAGCATCTGACTAAAGAAATTGCCGAAAAAGCGTGGAAACTTATACAAGAAATTGAAGATTTGGGTGGAATGGCGAAAGCTATTGAAACCGGTATTCCAAAAATGAAAATTGAAGAAGCAGCTGCTCGCAAACAAGCTAAAATTGATTCCGGTAAAGACACAATTGTTGGCGTGAACAATTATAAATTAGAAAAGGAAGACCCAATAGAAATTCTTGATGTTGATAATACAGCCGTTCGGAAATCTCAAATTGAAAGGTTAAATAAACTGAAAAGCGAAAGAAACGAACAAAATGTTCAGCAATTGTTGCAAGCTATTACAAAATCTGCAGATAGCGGAGAGGGCAATCTTTTAGAATTAGCTATTGAAGCAGCAAAAAATCGTGCTTCGCTTGGCGAAATCTCTGATGCTTGCGAAAAAGTTGCCGGAAGATATAAAGCCACAATCAAGTCAATTTCAGGAGTTTATTCATTCGAATCTAAAGATGATATGAAATATCAAGAGGCAAAAAAGTTAGTAGAAAAATTTGTTGAAAAGGAAGGAAGGCAACCTCGAATTATGATTGCAAAAATGGGACAAGATGGCCACGACAGAGGTGCAAAAGTTGTAGCTACCGGCTACGCTGATATTGGCTTTGATGTAGATATTGGACCACTTTTTCAAACACCTGAAGAAGCTGCTCGCCAAGCCGTTGAAAATGATGTACATATTCTTGGAGTTTCGAGCCTGGCTGCCGGACACAAAACTCTGATTCCAAAAGTTATAGCTGAGTTGAAAAAACATGAGCGCGAAGATATAATGGTTATAGCTGGAGGAGTTATCCCACCTCAGGATTATCAGTTTTTATATGATGCCGGTGTAGTAGGAATCTTTGGGCCTGGGACTTCTGTCTCCAAAGCTGCCATTAAAATTTTGGAGGTTTTGGTTGAGGAGTAGTTTTGTAAAAGAAATTGAAGAAAATCTTATCTAATGAATATTCATTTTCAAGCAACTTAAAAAAAACAGTTTCGTCTGAAAACAGAAGTTTAAAGCCAAAATGGATTTAGCGAATAAGGCAGTAGTAGAGAGATTAGTTGAGGCATGTATTAGAGGCGACCGAAAAAGTCAGCAGTATTTGTATCAGACATTTTATGGTAAGATGCTTGTAGTTTGCAGACGATATGCCGACAATAATGAAGATGCAAAAGATATTTTGCACGATGGTTTTATTAAGGTGTTTCAAAAAATTTCGGGCTTTAAAAACTTAGGTTCTTTAGAAGGTTGGATTAGACGAATAATAGTGAACAATGCTATTGATAATGTGAGAAAAAAGAAAGAGTTTCTTTTATCATCGGAAGACGATACTACATTGGAAAATATTGCGTATGAGGCAAATGATGAGACTGAAGCTGAAATGCTTACAAAAATGAAAGCAAAGCTAATAGTAAAGCTTATGCAAAAACTCACACCAAAATATCGGGCGGTTTTTAATCTTTATGCAATAGAAAACTATCAGCATAAAGAAATTGCCGAAATTCTGAATATTAGCATTGGTACATCAAAATCGAACTATTCGAAAGCGAAAGCAAAAATCAAAGATTTTTATCAAGATTATGTCAACAAAAATGAGATATATAAAGAAAATGAATTTTGAAACAGAAATAAGGGAAAAGCTTAACCAGCTTGAATTAGAATATGACCATCAAGAATGGCTCAGGCTTGAGAAAAGCCTTCCTGCACCAAAAAATATTTCAGGTATTGGAAAAAATGCTTTCCTAAAAACAATGCTTGCCCTAATTGTTCCTGCAATCGCAGTTTTTTCATTTTACTACTTCTCTGAAAATGAGAAAGTTGAAAATGAAACTTCAGTTGAAAAAATTGAATTAAGCGAAAGCAAAACCTATCTGTCAGAAGATTCGGAAACTATTCCAGAAAAAATAGTTGATATTAAAAATGATAAAGAAAACTTAATACAAAGTGAAATTAATACTTCTTTGCCTGTAGCTAAAGTAGAATCTAAAAACGAAAATAAAAGCACTGAGAAATCAAATTCTCAAAAAGAATTAAACTCTAAAACAATTGAAAAAGCCAATGATAGCAATCAGAAAAATTCATCTGAATTGAAAGCAGTTGAAGAAAAAATCAATTTGGTGCCAAACAATAATTTTAGTGTTAATATTTCGGAAGGTTGTAGCCCGTTGACAGTTACATTTTCGCCAAGAGAAAAAAGTGACACAATATTTTACCTATGGAATTTTGGAGATAAACAGATTTCTACCGAAATCGAACCAGTTCATGTTTTTACTGATGCAGGTAGTTTTGATGTTTCGTTGACAGTAACTTATTTCAAAAGCAAAAATAAAGAAAGCAAAAATGTTTTACCTAATTTAATCAATGTAAAACAAAGCCCTTGTGCAGCTATTGAACTATCTGAAAATAATAACAATTATCGATTCACAACAATTGCGAAAAATTCGTGCAATTACAGATGGTTGATTTTTAGCGAAGAAATGTCTTCTGATTCTGAATTTGAACACACTTTCGTTAAAGATGGAAAATATTTTATTTCGCTTATTGCTGTTGCAGAAAATGCATGTATTGATTCTGTTGCAAAAGAAGTAGATGTAAAAATTGACCATAATATCCTGATACCAAATGCTTTCACACCTGACGGAGATGGCTACAATGATTTCTTCGGTGCAATTTGTAATGAAAAAGAAAAATACGAATTCGAAATGAAAATTTTCAATAAGCAAGGTGTGCTAGTTTTTGAATCCAAAAATATTGACTCACAGTGGGATGGAAAAATGCAAGGTTCAAATACTGATGCTAAACCTGGCGTTTATGTTTGGAAAATACTTTCTATAGACAAATACAATAACGTTCGAACAAAAATGGGTAATTTGAATTTGATGAGGTAAGAATGAACATAAAGATTTTTCAAGCATAAATAAATTGGTAGCCATATCAAAGCTTGAAAATGCCAATACAATAATAATAAGTGAGAACATTGACAAAGTGAACCGATATTAACAACGGTTCATTAAGCAAAAGAAAATTTGAGTTGATGCTCAGATGGAATATCTCTCAGAGATAGGATTAAAGAAAAAATACAAAAATAATTTGTGAGCATAAAGAATTCTTTTATTTTTGCAATGGTATTTTTACTTTAAATTATGAATATCAAAGTCAATCAATATTAGAACATGAATTGAGTAAAACAAAAAATAATAATAAAGAAATAAACGGAATTTTCTGTTTATACTAATGTTGGCATTAATTACAAAATGAAAATACGAATAACCTTAATACTATTGTTGACTGCTACTACTTTTTGGTCGTATGGACAAAATAAGTTTGAGTGTCAATGTAAAAGCTATTTTCAAACAGTATTTAACCTGACTGACAAAGACAACAATAAGTTATTAGTCTGTGGAGACAACATTGATACAATCACAACAAATTCAAAAGAAATAACCTCAATATCTGTTTATGACTGCTCGAACAAAGAGTTAGTTCTAACTTACGACTATGATGAAATCATACCATTTACAGTAACTAAATATAAAGACAGTATAGCCTTTTACAACCACCATTTTGTTCCAATAGGTGACGATTGGAAAATGACAAGCTTACCATTTACCGAATGGACAATTAAATTCGTTGAAGATACCGCTGAAGTTACCGAGGGTCGAGTAATATTTAACTATCCTGACCTTTCACAAATTCAAATAGATTCTATAAGTGATCTGTGTAAAGTGCTTAATTCATATAAGGACAAAGAAAAAACAATGTATCCTCTTGATTATGAAACAATATATGTCCTTTTTATAGGAGCATTAAAAAATATTAAAGATTCAAGGACAATTTATGAGAACTTGAAAGAACGATTTGAATTTGACGGAGCGGCAGCAGAAACATTAGGTGAAATTCATTACAGAACATTGATAGAAAATTAAAAAACTAATGCCAACACCTAAGAATATAAAAACAGCGAAAAACTACAGTGCCTGGCACTGTAGTTTTTATATTCGTTGTTGAGCTAAACCCAAGCCGGCGGGCTTAAAGTGAAGGATTTGGCGTATATGTATTTTTAA
>Ga0233431_1002320_pt1 | contig 27099 bp, 20 predicted proteins | sample SI_118_April2016_FD_179867 | JGI IMG/M metagenome (GOLD analysis project Ga0233431, IMG submission 179867) | Seawater microbial communities from Saanich Inlet, British Columbia, Canada - SI_118_April2016_200_MG | ecosystem: Environmental > Aquatic > Marine > Inlet | place: Canada: British...
TTAAGATTATGTTTTTTAAATAAATTAAAAACAATTTCGCAAGTTGATGACGTTTCTAAGTCTACAATGTTAATATCACCATAGTTCGGATTTGTGCCATGATGATCAATGTTGATTAAAGTTGTTTTACCTTTAATCGTTTGCAATAGTTCTTCAATTCCAGTTCGTCTCATGTCGGCGCAGTCAAGTGTGATAATTAAATCATAAGAGTTTATATCTAACATCTTTTTGTTAATGTAGAACTGATCAATGTCTAAAAACTTAAAGTTTTCAGGAATTTGATCAATACAGAATAGATCGACTAATTTTCCCAACTGTCTCTCAATATAAAAACCGATCGCCCCAGAGCTTCCAAGCGTATCACCGTCTGGATTAATGTGAGAGATAAGTAGTATTTTTTTTGAGTTGTTTATTGTTTCGACTAAGTTCATTGTTTATGGTTTTATTCTTTTTTATTTTGTATTTCCGACTGGAGCTCTTACCTCCCTCCTTTTGTAATTCCGATTGAAGTTTTATTTCCCCTTTTGTCATTCCGACCGAAGTTCTACGGAGCGGAGGAATCTCAAAAGTTAATTTTGAGACTTGTTTGAAAATTGTAATTTGGAATTTTCCGCATTTCCTTCACTCTCATCAATTAAATCATAAATTTCGTGTGACCGTACTTCCTGATCATCGTGCTTGAATAGTAAAACAGGAGTATTCTTCATTCTTCTAGTTTCTTTTCCTAACAATCTTTGCGCCTCTTTCCTATGATTGACAATCCAGGCCATTCCTTCGCGCGCTTTGTTGTTTGGAAGAATACTTAGCCACACTGTCGCGTTACGAAGATCATTTGAAGCAACGATTCTTGTTACTGTAACAAAAAATTCAACGGGGATTTCCAGTCTGATAGAAAAGATGTGTGCTAATTTATCTCGCAATAGTTCATTGACTTGGATCATTCTGTCCATAAGTTTTGTTTTTAATTTGTAATATTAATCTACTTTATTTAATAATTCAGGTAATCAGAATATATTAGTTCATTATATCATATTTGTCAATGATAAAAGGCGACGGTCCTTGAAAAGATCTTTATTCCCTGCTATTCTATAGGTAAATATGAAAGCATTACTGAAGAAGTTGCTACCAAAATCAATTATTAACTCATACCATAAATCAATGGCCATTTTGGCTGCTTTTGTTTATCAGTACCCAAGTGAGAAGATGATCGTGATTGGCGTTACTGGAACAAATGGCAAATCTTCTACTGTTGAGCTGATTGCTCGCGCTCTGGATTCAAATAGTACAAAAACAGGTGCAACGTCCACTGTTCGATTCAAAGTAGCGGAAAAAGAGTGGTTGAATGACAAAAAGATGACAATGCTTGGACGATTTCAACTGCAGAGCCTGTTGCGTCAGATGGTGAAGGCGAAATGCAAGTATGCGGTAATTGAAGTTTCATCAGAAGGTATAAAACAGTTCCGGCATCTTGGAATAAACTTCGATTATGCTGTTTTTACAAATCTAACACCAGAACATCTTGAGTCACACGGAGGATTTCAGAACTACAAAACAGCAAAAGGGGAACTATTCAAAAAGATTTCTAATGATAAAAATAAATATTTTGATAATAAGAAAATCCCTAAAACAGTTATTGTTAACGCCGATGATGAACATAGTGATTACTTTCTAGAATTCGCAAGTGATAAGAAGATTGAGTATTCTATTGATAATCATGATTTGAATGGTTACGTAGCTAGTGATATTAGCGTTTCGCCAGCAGGAACAAGTTTTAGTTTACATGGTCAACGGATTAATCTGAAATTGATTGGTGAGTTTAATGTTTATAATGTTTTGCCCGCGTTTATTATCGGACTTGAAGAGGGGATTGCTCTTACTGAAATAAAAGAAAAAGTTGAGGCGATAGACGTAATTCCTGGAAGAATGGAACTGATTGATCAAGGTCAGGATTTTTACGTACTAGTTGACTACGCCCCAGAAATTGCTTCAATGGAAGCGCTTTACAAGACAATTCATCATTTGAAAAATAATAAGGAATTAATAATCAACAAAATTATTCACGTTTTCGGATCATGTGGTGGCGGGAGAGACAAATCTAGGCGGAAAGTTCTTGGGAATATTGTTGGTTGGCACGCTGACGTTGCGATAGTCACAAACGAAGATCCTTATGATGATGATCCAATGGAAATAATTAACGAGGTTTCAAGTGGTGTCATTGAAAGAGGGAAAAAAGAAAACGAAAATTTATTAAAAATACTCGATCGTAAGGCAGCAATTGCCAAAGCGCTATCTTTAGCAACCAAAAATGATCTCGTCCTTGTCACTGGCAAAGGGTCGGAACAAGCAATGGCAATTCGTGATGGTAAACATGTCAAATGGGATGATCGCGAAGTAATAAAGGAACTATTAAATAGCAACAAAGAATCGTAGTAATGCGATTCTTTTTTATATAAAAAGCGTAACGGTTTTCTCGCAGTACCTGAAAGGAGGTGCAAAATGCAATCGCAAGCGCAAAGCATGATGATCACGGAGAATGAGTTTGTTGACATGCTGGAAAAGTCCGGACCGAAAACCTGGCGAGAAATTCAGGAGATGCTGAAAAAGCATGGCTATGTCGGGGGAGATATTCGTACAGAGCAAGATCTGATGGATCTTGTGGCTGAAGGGTTGCTGGTCTGTTCTCGTCAACTTGTCCCAAAGAAGCATCGCAAAAGATTGGAGCAAATTCACGGAGCAGGTGGTGCGAGCTCTTTCCGGGTAATGGTTTATTCGGCAGCTGAAAGAAAGTGAGGGGGGATGTGCCCGAAATTTCTCAAAAAGCCAGCATGCACGGTGCTGGCTTTTTCTAAATCATAAAGCCCCCTTTCTTTTATTGTGTTCTTTGTCTAAATTTACACAAAAGGCCTCGATTTACCTCGACTCGCTTCGATTTACTCCGATTCACTTCCTAAATGTGCACAATTTCCTTGACAGCTCTCAAAACATTTGATATTATGTCGAAGAATATACTTCTAATTCCCTCAAGGGAGACTTGACAATTTGACTACAAGTCGGTTGTTTTCGGGTCTCATAAAACCATAATGTCAATAGAGGGCTATCAGGTGGATCAATTAAATAATTAATATAAACCCCGTTTCTTCTTGGGAAGGGGTGTGTTTTTTATGTCTAGTAAAAATGGTTACGAGAGAAAATTTTTCACAGAGTCATATAAATTAGCGTTGCCTGATTTAACTGAAGTACAGAAATCTTCATATGATTGGTTTATAAAGACTGGACTCGATGAGCTTCTTTCTGAAAGTTCGCCAATTATTGATGTTTCTGATAAGGGGCTTGAGCTTCACTTCAATGATTATTATTTCGATGACCCGAAGTTTGACGAGGTAACAAGTAAAGAGAAGAACGTTACGTATGAAGCTCCGCTTAGAATAAAATCAACACTTGTTAATACAAAGACAAAGAAAAAAGAAACACAAGAAATATATTTAGGCGATTTCCCATTGATGACAAATCGAGGTACTTTTATTATTAATGGAATTGAGCGAGTAATTGTTTCACAAATTATTAGATCAGCTGGAGTATTCTTTACTTCAGATTTTTTGCGTGAAAGAAATAGAGTCGCTTACGGAGCAAAGGTAATTCCGAATAGAGGTGCTTGGCTAGAGTTTGAAACGGATAGTAATAATGTGATCTGGGTGAAAATTGATCGAAAGAGAAAAGTTGCTGCAACTGCTCTATTGCGAGCGTTCGGAGTATCAACAAATGAAGAAATAAAAGAGTTGTTCAAAGACGTTGATAATCATACTGAAATTAAATTCATTGATTCTACACTTGAAAAAGATCCTTCAATAACTCAAGACGATGGTTTAATTGAAGTCTATAAAAGAATCCGACCAGGCGATCTCGCTACTGCGGACAATGCGAAGTCACTTATCTTTGCAATGTTTTTTAATTTTGATCGATACGATTTCGGAAAAGTTGGTAGATACAAAATGAATCAGAAATTCAATCAAACACTTGAGCTTAATGAAGAAAAAAGAGTTTTGCAAATTGATGATATTGTTAATGTTATAAAAGAAATTATCCGATTAAATATTTCTCAAGAACCAGCTGATGACATTGATCATTTAGGAAATAGAAGAATTAGAGCTATTGGTGAATTGATTCAAAATAAATTTCGAATTGGTTTGGCTCGAATGGAGAGAATTATTAAAGATAGAATGAGTACAATGGATCCAACAACTCTTACTCCGTCGAAACTTATTAACGCTCGACCAGTGATTGGTGTTGTGCGAGAGTTTTTCATGAGTTCGCAGTTGTCACAGTTCATGGATCAGACAAATCCACTAGCAGAACTTGAACACAAACGAAGAATCTCAGCAATGGGACCAGGTGGTCTATCTCGAGAGAGAGCTGGATTTGATGTTCGTGATGTGCATGCTACTCATTATGGTAGAATTTGTCCGATTGCTACTCCTGAGGGACCAAATATTGGTTTAGTTGGTCATCTTGCTAGTTATGCACAGATTAATGAGTACGGTTTCATTGAAACTCCTTACTTCAAAATAAAACATACAGTACAAAAAGATATTAAAGATGAAAAAGGTGCTGTTGTTTTCAAAAAAGGACAAATCGCAAAGGGCCATGAACTTGGTGAATTAACAATTGATCCTGCGATTATTCTTGAAAGCGTGGAGTCAATTGTTACAAAGGAAGTGGAGTTCCTAAACGCTTTGCAAGAAGAGAAAAGTATTACAACGACGTTTAATTCATATAATAGACTTGATCCAGATACTTGGAGATTTATTAAGAAAAGAGTTGATGTGCGTTACCATGGTCAACCAAAGGTAGAATTTCATTACAAAGCTGATTACATGGATGTTTCTTCAAATCAGATTATTAGTGTTGCAACTTCACTCATTCCTTTTCTTGAACATGATGATGCGACACGTGCTTTGATGGGAACAAACATGCAACGACAAGCTGTTCCTTGTGTTATTCCTGATTCACCAATTGTAGGAACAGGTATCGAGGGAAAGGCTGCAGTTGATAGTGGACATTGTGTTGTTGCTCCAGAAGATGGAGAGATTGTTGCAGTTCAGTCAAACAAGATCGAATTTGCAAATAAAAAAGGAAAGATTACTAAATTCAAATTAAATAAATACGTTTGTTCAAATGCCTCAACTAGTATTAATCAAAAACCGATTGTTGACGTTGGGGAGAAGGTTAAAAAAGGAGAAGTCTTGGCAGACGGTCCATCTACTCAGAATGGTGAGTTGGCGTTAGGGCAAAACGTTCTAGTTGCTTACATGGCATGGGAAGGTTATAACTACGAAGATGCGATTATTATTTCAGAAAGACTAGTAAAAGCAGATACATACTCATCTGTTCATATTGAAAATTATACAATTGATGTCCGAGACACAAAGCTTGGTAGCGAGGTTGTGACTGCTGATATTCCTAATATTAGTGAAGAAAAACTAAAAAGTCTTGATGCTGAAGGAGTTGTTCGAGTTGGAGCAACTGTGAAGTCAGGCGATATCCTTGTCGGGAAAATTACACCGAAGGGTGAAACAGAGCTAAGCGCGGAAGAGAAGCTGTTAAAAGCAATTTTCGGAGAGAAAGCGCGGGATGTTCGTGATACTTCATTACGACTTGAACATGGTGAACATGGTAAAGTTGTTGAAATAAAAGTTTTTTCACAGGAAAACGGTGATAAACTTTCACCTGGTGTAATCAAGTCAATCCAAGTAACAATCGCTAATCTACGAAAAATTCAAGTTGGAGATAAATTAGCCGGACGACATGGTAATAAAGGTGTTATTTCAAAAATCGTTCCAGCAGAGGATATGCCTTTTACTGAGGATGGAACAGTTATTGACGTGATTTTAACACCGCTTGGAGTTGCTTCTCGTATGAACCTAGGACAGATCCTTGAAACACATTTAGGACTTGCGGCAAAGAAACTTGGTTACAAGGTTGCGTCACCAGTTCTTAATGGTATTCCGCTAGAAACAATTCAATCAGAACTTGAACGGGCAGGTTACAACAGCGATGGTCAACTTCAGCTCTATAATGGTAAAACAGGAGAACCATTTGATCACAAAATTACAGTTGGATATAATTATGTGTTGAAACTAAATCATATGGTTGAGGACAAGCTTCATCAGCGATCAATTGGTCCTTACTCTTTGATTACTCAGCAACCTCTAGGTGGTAAAGCTCAATTTGGTGGACAGCGATTTGGAGAAATGGAAGTTTGGGCTCTTGAAGGTTATGGTGCTGCACATACGTTGCAAGAAATTTTAACAATTAAGTCAGATGATGTGATTGGACGTGCCAAAGCGTATGAGTCAATTATTAAGGGAGAACCAATTCGAAGACTTAATGTTCCAGAATCATTTAATGTTTTAATACGAGAATTAAAAGGTTTATGTCTAGATGTTGAACTGTTGAAACAGGGGAAAAGGGTTAATCTAGATGAAGATGATGAAGTTAGCAAAAGAAATTAATTCTTATGTTTTCACTTATTAATATTAACAATATATATTATGTCAGTTGATGCATTAAAAATAGATGATTTTGACTCAATCAAATTAAAATTAGCTTCAGACGTGGATATTAAGGGTTGGTCGTTTGGTGAAGTCAAACGTCCGGAAACTATTAACTATAGAACTCAAAAACCAGAGAAAGACGGTCTCTTCTGTGAGAAGATTTTTGGTCCGAGTAAGGACTGGGAATGTTATTGTGGAAAATATAAAAAAATTCGATACAAAGGGATTATTTGTGATAAATGTGGAGTTGAAGTGACTCGCGCAATTGTTCGTCGTCAGAGAATGGGACATATCTCATTGTCTGTTCCTGTTTCTCATATTTGGTTTCTGCGTGGTGTTCCTTCAAAGATTGGTTTACTCCTTGATCTATCAATTCAGAAATTGGAGAAAATTATTTATTTCGGTAGTTTTATTGTTACAGAAGTTAATGACGATCTGAGATTGCAGGAATTAGAAAATTTGCAAAAGGAATACAAATCAAGACAAAAAGCCTTTACCGCTCAGCTAAGTCAGAAGGTTGCGAATATTGAAAGCAACAAAGAACTTGAAAAAGCAGAAAGACTCTCAGCTATTAAAGCTGCAAATCAAGAAATAGAAGAAGAGTTAGCTGATCTTGATGAAGAGTTCAATCAAACAGAAAAAGAATTAAAAGAATTAAAACCTCTAACCATTATTTCAGAAGTGCAATATCAAGATATGTCTCTAAAGTATGGTCATGTTTTTGATGCTGGGATCGGAGCGCAAGCAATTAGAAAAATGCTTGAGAAAATAAATCTAGAAAAGGAAATCATAGACATTCAAAAACATATCGAAGAAGATTCTGAATCAAAACGAAAAAAATTAGTTAATAGATTAAAACTATTTAAGAGTCTAAGCAAGAATGGAATTAGACCAGAGCAGATGATCTTAACGTCTGTGCCGGTTATTCCTCCAGATTTGCGTCCAATGGTACCACTTGATGGTGGACGTTTTGCGACTTCAGATCTTAATGATCTATATAGAAGAGTGATCTCTCGAAACAATAGATTAAGACGACTTCTTGAATTAAATGCGCCAGAAGTAATTTGTCGAAATGAAAAACGAATGTTGCAAGAAGCTGTTGATGCTTTAATTGATAATTCAGCACGACAGAGTAAAACAACAACTGCGTCAACTGGTCAGAAAAGAAAGTTAAAATCAATTGCTGATTATTTGAAAGGTAAAAGAGGTCGATTCAGACAGAATTTGCTTGGTAAGAGAATTGATTATTCTGGACGTAGCGTAATTGTGATCGGTCCAACTCTAGCCCTTCATCAATGTGGTATTCCAAAAAAGATGGCACTAGAACTATTCAAACCGTTTGTAATTAGTAAATTGATTCAACGTGAATACGTTCACAATATTCGTTCTGCAAACAGATTTATCGAAGCAGATCGACCAGAAATTTGGGATATTTTAGAAGAAATTATTGGTAAAGCGCATGTAATGCTTAATCGTGCGCCAACTTTGCATAGACTTGGTATCCAGGCTTTTCAACCAGTTCTAATCGAAGGACGAGCGATTCAGCTTCATCCTTTGGTTTGTAGTGCTTTTAATGCTGATTTTGATGGTGATCAAATGGCTGTTCATGTTCCATTGACAGAAGAAGCGAAGGCTGAGGCAAAAGAGTTGATGCTTTCAAGTCGAAATCTATTAAAACCTGCTACTGGAAACCCTGTTACAACACCAAGTATGGATATGGTTTGGGGTTCATTCTACGTAACATATTTGCAAAAAAGTGATAAACCAATGAAAGTTTTCTCATCAGTTCGAGAAGCGAAGTTGGCATATGATCTGCGAAAGATTACATTGAGACAACCAATCAGAGTAAAAGTTATCAAAGATGAGTTGAAAGGCAAAGTAAAAGAAAATATTTTGGAAACATGTATGGGACGAGTATTATTTAATAATTTGTTCCCAGACAAAATTCCTTTCTATAATGAAGTTATTGATAAAAAGAAAATGGCTAACATCGTTCAGCTTTGTTTAGAGTATTACGGATTTGAAACAACAGCTGAGGTTTTGGATAAAATTAAAAATTTCGGATTCAAACAGTTAACTAAAGCTGGCTTCTCTTGGGGAATGGGTGATTTGCCTGATGTGCACGGTAAACAAGAGTTAGTTAAACAAGGTATTGGAGAAGTTGATGAAGTCGAACAACAGTATGAAGAAGGATTTTTGACCTCTGATGAACGATATAGTAAAATTATTGAAATTTGGACACGTATCAAAGATGAAGTTACAAAGTTAACCCAAGGAATTCTAGACGAAGAAGGTCCAGTTTACTCTATGATTAATTCTGGTGCTCGTGGTTCATGGGGGCAGCTTTCACAGATGCTTGGTATGAAAGGACTTGTGACAAATCCATCTGGTCAGATTATTGAGTTGCCGGTTCGAGCCAATTTCAAAGAAGGATTCTCTGTTTTGGAATACTACATCTCTACTCATGGTACTCGAAAAGGTTTGTCTGATACTGCCCTTCGAACAGCTAATGCTGGTTACCTAACTAGAAGACTTGTTGACGTTGCGCAAGACATTGTTATTCACGAAGTGGATTGTGGCGATGATAAAGGTAAAATTATTACAGAAGAAGAATGTAAAAATCTTGGTCAGAAATTAATTGATAAAGTTTCTGGTCGGTATGTCCTTGACGCAATCAAACATCCAAAGACTGGGAAAGAGATTGTAAAAGCAGGGGAGCTTGTTTCAGAACAAAAATCTCGTGAACTCGAAGGTCTTGGAATCGAGCAAGTTAGAATCAGATCTCTGCTAACCTGCACAATGCGCCACGGTGTTTGTCAGAAATGTTATGGATTTGATTTGGCTTACAACCAACTTGTGAAAAGGGGTACTTCTGTTGGTATTATTGCCGCTCAGAGTATTGGTGAGCCAGGAACGCAGCTAACTATGAGAACTTTTCATACTGGTGGTGTTGCGGGTACGTCTGACATTACTCAAGGTTTGCCTCGAGTAGAAGAAATTTTTGAAGCACGAATCCCAAAGAAAAAAGCTTTGATCGCTGAGGTCGGAGGTCTTGTCGCTATTCAAGAAAAAGAGCGAACGATCAAAGGACCAAAAGGTGAGATCATTGCAAAAAGTTCATTTGGAGAAAGACTACTTACAATTACGTACAATGATACAGAAGAAGAATCATATAAACTCAAAGAGGCGTTTAAGCTAAAGGTAGAAGATGGTGAGTTTGTAAAAGAAAAAGATGTTTTATACCTTGATGATAATAAGAAGAAAATTAAATCAAAACGAACTGGAAGAGTTGAAATTATAGATAAAGTTTTAAGTATTGTTGACAGTGTGGAGAAGGAGAAAGAGTATATAATTTCTCCAGGAACAGTCGTTTGGGTCAAAGATGGTGAAATGGTTGAACAGGGTGCGCAGTTGACAGAAGGTCACTTCGACCTGCAACAGTATTTCCGAGTCGCTGGTAAGAGAAAAGTTCAGGATTATATTCAAAAAGAAATTCAATACATCTATTCTTCACAAGGTCAGAGACTAAATGACAAACACGTTGAGTTGATTGCAAGACAGATGTTCTCTCGAGTTTATGTTAATGATTCTGGAGACACAAATTTGCTAGAAGGAGAGATTGTTGAGAAGTCTGCTTTCGAAGATGAGAATGCTAATCTTGCCAAAGGTGAGAAGAAGGCAGCAGCGGAAGAAATCTTCCTTGGTATTTCAAAAGTATCACTTTCTACAAATAGTTTCTTGTCAGCTGCTTCATTCCAAGAAACAGCAAGAGTTCTAATCAACGCAGCTGTGAATGGAAAAGAAGATAAGTTAGTTGGGCTTAAAGAAAATGTTATTATCGGACGATTGATCCCAGCTGGAACTGGTTTGGCTGATTCAGAAATCAAAATTCATGTAGAAAAGCCAACACCCCCAGCGTCTGAATCTGATGATCATGGCGATGATTCCCCGGAAGATGTCGTAAAAGAAGCGCCAGCTACTGTGAAAGAGGCAGAGCTTGCTGTGTCTGAGAAGGAGGCGTCTGCGAAATAAGTTTTCTTAATCTTATTTAAGTGTGAATAGTCATCTATTTGAAATTTTACATTGATTAAATTATGAAAAAGAGCTTAATAAAAAACATAGCGATATTCTTTTTAGTTTTTTTAGCAATTGCTAGTATTTTCAGTTTGTATAATGTTAAGGATAGTGAAGTTGAATCTATTACAATGCAAACTTTTGTGGAAGAAATCAATAATGATGATATAAAGAAAGTTGAAGTAGTTGGTAATAAATTAAATATTACAAAATTTGATGATTCACTTCAAACTCTTGATAAAGAACCAACAGAATCACTTTCAACTTTGCTTGATAATTTAGGAATTGATAAGCAGAAGATTCAAACGATTCCAATTGAGATCAAAACAGAGAGTGGGCTTGGGTATTGGCTTGGAATGATTTTGCCATTCTTATTACCACTTATTCTAATAGTCGCATTCCTATGGTTCATGATGAGACAAGTTCAGGGCGCAAACTCAAAAGCAATGAGCTTCGGACAGAGTCGAGCAAAACAGTCAAAAAAAGATGATAAAAATAAGACAACCTTCAAGGATGTAGCTGGTGTCAAAGAAGCGAAAATAGAGCTAGAAGAGATTGTTGAATTTTTGAAATACCCTAAGAAGTTTTTATTACTTGGTGCAAAGATTCCCAAAGGTGTTCTATTAATGGGGCCTCCAGGAACAGGGAAAACTTTGCTGGCAAAAGCTGTTGCTGGTCAGGCCGGTGTACCATTCTTCTCAATTTCAGGTTCTGAATTTGTGGAAATGTTTGTCGGGGTAGGTGCATCTCGAGTACGAGATCTTTTCAATAAGGCAAAGAAGAGTGCACCATGTATAATTTTCATTGATGAAATTGATGCTGTCGGTCGACAGAGAGGGGCTGGTTTAGGTGGTTCACATGATGAACGTGAGCAGACATTAAATCAAATTTTAGTTGAGATGGATGGTTTTGAACCCAACCTTAATGTTATCGTAATGGCTGCAACCAATAGACCTGATGTTCTAGACCCTGCTCTACTTCGACCAGGTAGATTTGATCGGCGTGTTACGCTTGATCTACCAGATATTAATGACAGAGAATCTATCCTGAAAGTTCATGCTCGGAAAAAACCTTTGACTCGAGACGTAGATTTGCGACAAGTCGCTGAGAGAACTCCAGGGTTCTCAGGTGCAGATCTCGAAAGTCTACTCAATGAAGCAGCTATCTTCGCTGCGCGCAAGGACAAAAAGAAAATTGAGCGAACTGATGTGTTAGAAAGCATTGAAAAAGTTTTACTTGGGCCGGAGCGGAAAAGTCATCTTCTTTCAAAAGAAGAGAAAAAGGTGACGGCTATTCATGAAGCTGGTCATGCATTAATTAGTTATATTCTTCCACACGCAGATCCTGTTCATAAGGTTTCAATAATTTCTCGAGGTAATGCTGCTGGTTATACAATGAACCTGCCTGAGCGAGATAAATATTTACATAAACGATCAGAATTTATTGATCAATTGGCCGTTCTATTGGGTGGATACGTTGCTGAGAATATGACTTTTGGTGAAGTTACAACAGGTGCTTCAAATGATCTGCAACGAGCAACTCAACTGGCAAGAAAACTAATTACTCAATTCGGTATGAGTGAGAAATTAGCACCAAGAACGTATGGTGAAAAAGATGAATTGGTTTTTCTTGGTCGGGATATTCGAGAACAAAGAAATTATAGTGAGAAGGTTGCAGAGGCAATTGATAGCGAAATTGATAAATTGATTAATCAAGCTGTGAAAACAGCCGAAAAAACAATTAGTGAAAATAAAGATAAGATTGATCGATTGGTTATAAGTCTTGCTAAGGACGAAACAATTGAAAAGGATGAGTTCCTAGTGTTAATGGAAGGACCAGCTGAACAGAAAGAGAAGAAAGACTAAATAGAACAAATACATATAAAAAAACTACCCGAGAATATGAATTCTCGGGTAGTTTTTTGTTAGTTAAAAATATAGATTTGAGAAAGTGAAAAGATCTAAGATAAATACAATCTATTGTCATATCTAAATTAACCGAGGATTTCTGCCTACCAGCAGGCAGGTGAATCCTCGGTTAATTTAATATAAATAAAGTAAGAGCACAAGATTTTGTGTTCTCACTTCTGTTTTTGTAAGTGCGCAAGATTTTGCGCACTTACAAAATTGATTAAAATCATTTATCAACAACTATAATAGTTAACTTCTCTTTGGTCTGAAAAAATGGTATAATGTGATCAAGTAATTCATAATTGATTCATGTCTCATGTTTTATGATACATGACAAAAAAATATGATTCCATTTTATCGATTAATACTAAAAAGATCACTCGCTGTTAGTTGGAAATTCAAATGGTTGTGGATCTTTGGTTTCTTTGCTGCTTTTCTTGGTAACGGCAACCTCTACGAGTTCCTTTTTGGCATGTATAACAATCTTTCTAGTGGTCAGTCTTTCTTCTTCACTATCACACAGTACGCAAATTCAGGACTACTCGGAATGATCTCATTTGGACGGTTGCAACATCTTTGGCAGACCGATATCAGTGCTTTTAGTATGGGACTATTCATTATGTTGATGTCATTCTGTTTTCTTGCTGTAATGATCAGTTTGGCTGTTATCTGTCAGGGTGCTCTAGCGAGGGGAGTGATTGGTAATGATCAGAAGAAAAAAGTTTCCTTGAAACAGTCTTTCAATGACGGATTAGAGAAATTTTGGCCAATCCTTGAGCTTAATTTTATAACCAAAGTCGTATTCATCGGATTCCTACTCCTACTCGTTTATATTGTAGCCAATCTAATGCCTGGGACGTTTTGGATAGATAGTATTATAATAGTTGTTTCCTTCATTGTCTTCATTGTTTGTGGTATCGTTATCTATTTCCTGACTTTGTACGGAACAGCGTTTATTGTGCTTCGGGATAAAAAAGTTTTTGATGCATTGAAAGAAGCTTGGCATGTTTTTAGAAAAAACATTTTACTTAATCTGGAAATGGGACTATTGCTTTTCATTATCAATGTAGTCGCTGTTATCAGTGGAATAATTCTTCTATTTATCATTCTTGCGCCATTTATACTGTTATACTTCATGCTTGTGTTTACTGGTTCTGCCTTTGGCTTAACCGTAATCTCAATTGTAATGATACTCGTTTTTGTTGCAGGTCTTGTTCTATTTGGTGCATGGTACAACACTTTTCAGATGGGTGCTTGGTTGATATTGTTTGAAGAGTTAGCTCTTAATCCAGTAAAGTCAAAGACGTTGAGATTGTTTGAGCATGTTAAAGGGTTAAGGAAGAAATAAATTTAAATCCAAATCTCAAAATTCAAAATAAAAACTAACCGAGAATGTGAATTCTCGGTTAGTTTTTTTTGTTAAGATTATTTGAGTTTTTCAGCCTGTTCCCACGCTAGCTCAAAGAGAAGTCGAAAAGAGTTTGCAAACGATTTACTTTGAATCTCAAAGGCGACATTCTCGCCTGGCTTCACTAATACTCCGATAACTTTATCGTCGTAGATGTTTACTTCTGTTGCTGGTGAGAAATTCTTCTTTGGATCAAGCCAGCGATATTCTGTGAACTCTCTGCGATGTTTGCTTTTTGAATATATCTTATTATAAAACTCTAATCCCTTTTCATTCTTTTGAACTAAAACTTTTTCTTTGATACCTTTCTTTGTTCTTTCCTTTACATATTGGTCGCCAAAGTTTTGAAATTCTGGCAAGTATTGATCTAAGTCTAGGATTGAGTAGATTGTGCTTTGTGATTCTAACGTGTGAAGGTAGATGTTTTGAATTCCTTCTCTGCCTTCAAAAAATTTAATTACAGGTTTCGATTCTTTCTTGTGAAGTGATTCAAGTTCTGAAATTAAACCACCAACGCTCTCCAGTCTACGTTCAGCGGAGGCTTTTTTATTTTCTAGGAATTGCTTCAGTCGAGATGGCGGTTCGCTGACGTAAATTTGCTTGTTTCCAATTTTACTTCTGGTAATTAACCCGTACTGTCCAAGTCTCTCAAGAATGTCGTAGCCTGTCGTTCTATTTAATTTTGATAAGTTGCTTATTTGAGTAATTGTTCCTTTACCAATCTCAAGTAGGGCTAAGTATGTCTTAGCTTCATTTATTTGAAGTCCTAGCTTTACTAATTTCTCAATGTTTAAGTTATTCATAGATTGTATTATAGCAGATTTAACGCAAAGCGTCAATCTGATTTGACGTTTTTTGTTTTACTTGTGTCTTTTTGACTAAATTTAAGTATAAAATATCTAATCATCGTTCAACTACCATTGCCGATAATGTGTGTTTGTGATATATTTCTATGTTGTTTTGAAGTTCGACAATCAATTCATTATAGGAAGGAAGGTTAGAGATGACTGGTATGCAGCGGATACTAGATTTTCGTCAGAGGAAAGCATTGGAAGAAAGCATTTCGGGTAAACATAACAATAACAACGTTAGATATGTTGTTGAGTTGGCGTCAGGAGTGTATTTGGTGTTTTTCTGGGAGACAATTTTTGATTGTGAGTTGTTTGTTGATACCAATCTTTGGCAGGTAGGCGATGAAGTAGACACCCGCCCATACGAGGACAACATGGTGTTACTTCCAAGTCACGATTATTACCATGAAGAAGTAACAATGCCTTTGTTGAAAAAATTTCAGAATCAACTTAAGGAGCAATTGCTTCCGCTGGTTGAAACTGTTATTTGGCATGAGAACCTGAAGGTGAGCTATAAGGTCAACTATTATCGGCTGGCTGATCCGTACGTGAATGCCGAAACGGCAAAGTTTACAGATCGTGAGCAGATGGAGCGGGCTTGGTGTTCTTTGCTGGCAAGAAAAGATACAATGACTCGTTTTTCTGCAGAAGTAGCACCAGGAGTTCTCCTGATGCACATGAGGCAAAACTATTTTGCTGTTGTGGTTGACGCTATACGTTGGGAGATCTACAAACATCGTAAGCCGTACCTGTATGTGCCGGCTAAAACGGTGTGCGGTATCATGCTCGATTCTTGGGGGTATCTCAAGAGTTGGGATGAGCGGTTTCAGCGTGCAATCGCATCGATCGAGCGTTCCATTGTTTCGCGTCCTGGTTTTGAACATCTGAAATTATACGAAAAGCCTCGAGGGATCCGATCAGTGGTCACTCGTAAGAAAGGAGGTCGGCGATGACTAGTCGTAATAAGATGGAAGAACTGTATCGTCAGCACAGAGAAAATGATCTTCAGTATAGCTGGAACGCTCCTGATTTTCACGTGATGATGCAGATGTTTTCGGTTGAGCTTGCTCCAGGCGTCGTGGCAGTTTGTAGTTGGGCTAAGTTTTTCAAACTGCTCGTAGACGTGTCTAGGTGGACAATTAGGAGAGAGGAAGGGAAAAACTACTATCATTCCAATTGGAAACTTGGTCAGGAAGTGTACGTAGTTCCAGTTCCTCATTACGATCATCAAAAACTGATTACGTCGCAATTCCTGCTTAAGGTCATAGAAGAAGCAAAGCTTCTGATTCGACCGAGAGCAGAGGACGTAGATTGGTACAGTGCTCCGCGAAACCGGCAGGCTTGGGTGAACAAGCAACGGCCGTACTCTTATCGTTTCATGGATCAGTACAAAGAGAATCGATAATTCAGAAATTAAGGTATGCAAAAGGAGAAGCGTCTCGCGCTTCTCCTTTTCCTTTTCTAATATTTTAGGATTTTTTAATTCTGTAAATATTCCTCACCACTCTCTGATTCTCCCTCGCATATTGCCATTGATTTATAGCGGAAAATGTTTTTGGTAAGATAGAAGTCATATTTATATCAAACTGTCTTTCGCTGATGATAAAACTTGGAATGATGAAGATTAGTGAGCCGTCTTTTTTTAGAATTTTACTGAACTGTCTGAAACTGTCTTGATAAAGTCTTTTTAATTTCGTAACTGTCTCATTAATCTTTTCATACGATTCATTCCCTCGAAGAGGTGGTCCCATGTATGGTTCAGTTACGATTAAGTCGACTGAGCTTGGTTCTAGTGTTGAGTCAATTGAACTGTCTGCATGAAAAAGTTTTTCTTCGAACTCTATTTTTTGACCCTTCAGCCAATCAAGATTCTTCTTTGTTTTATCAATCTGTTCCTCGTCATTATCAGAACCGATAACTTTTTTATGACCAAGTAGAACTGCTTGTTGAAGTACTGTACCGTTACCGCAGAAAGGATCGTAAAGAACCGCGTCACTGTTTTTTTCTGCTAAATTAATCATGATTGTCGCAAGTTTTGGTGGTAACATCCCTTTTTTATTATCAACTTCAGGTCGATCGTAATCAAAGTGAGAGTATTTCTGAAAATTCTGTACAGCGACTGTCCTTCCGACGAAAAAGTTTTCGCCAGTTTTCATAATGCAAAGTTCTGTACCGTTTTTCTTTAGAATTTCTTTTTGAACAATCACACTTGATAGCGGATTCTCTTTTGAATCAACGTAACGGACGCTTAGGTCTTTGTTTTTTAATTCTTTTTTTATACCCAGTCCGATTTTTTTGAAATCAAGACTACAGTTGTAGGCACTGATCCCGAAGATATTTTTTTTATCTTCTTGAACTTTAATCTGTTTTAATAGTTCGCTCTGATTAATTGATTTTGTCTCGAAAAGTATTTCACCAGCTTTAATTGTTCCACCAAGTTTATCGATTAAGTCCACCAGTTCAATTTCAGTTTCTGTCTCAATAATAAAAAACGAATTATCTCGAATTAGTGTAGTAAAAGCAATTTCAAGTTGTGTTAATTTGGCTTTTATCTCAGACACTGATAGTTCTGGGTGATTGCCAAGTGTAAAAAAGTATTTCATATGAATGAACAATACACTAAAATTAGGTTTTTGTCTAGGCCTTTACATCTTGCAGCTTCTTTTGTCTCCTAGAACCTCTTTGTAATCAATAATTGACAAAACTATGAAAATTTGATAAAAAGGAGTGTATTGATCTTTTCTAATTCAAGTGAAGGAGAGTGACAATGAAAGAAAGCAAAGAGAGAGAATATGGCCTTATTTTGCTGCGAAAAGCGGTTGAAGCATGTGAGAAATGGTATCTTACAACCCAACATGCTTCATCGTATATCAAAGATGACGATGGTGGCCATATGTACCCTAAGATTTATTTGTTAAGAACGTGCTTTGTGGTTCAAGATGTTCAACTAATGGTAAGGTTTCGTTGTTTTGTCTATTCTAGTCGAAAAAAGGATGTTCCTGATGTTAAAAGATATACATTTTCTTTGGAAGATCCTTTTGGTGTTCTTCTTTGTGGCAAAAATGTTCTTATCGCTGTCTACGATTTACATGATGAACAATTCAGTGAAGTTGCTCAGTTGTTTGAACAAACAAGAAACAAACCTGTTGATGATACTCTAAGACCGAAAGTATCAAAGCAGTATGTTGTAAGAAATCTTGTTGATTTTGTTCTAGATCCCAAAAAGAATAAAGCTGCTTTTCTAACCGATGATTTGTCTGTCGAAGCGAACGAATTACTTCCAACACAGAATCAAAAAGAAGAATTGCTTACTGAATTGTTACGTAAATTAAAGGATGAAAACACAAGAACCTGGAACACTGTTGAGAGGACTAATACTAAGTGGGAAGATAGAGACGCTGGGCTTTCTTCTCGTTTTCGTTCTTTCGTTACGAGAGTAAACGTAAATTCAGAGGTTGGGGTTTATGGATTTAGATTTGTACGTAGGGAATTGGTCTGCCGTGACGATCCAGAGACTAACCCAGAGACAAAAGGATATCGCTTGGAGTGTTTAATGGTCTACGGCAATTACTTTCATGTTAGTAGAAAAATTGCTAAAATTTGGATTTCTAAGGAACATTCATTGTTTCATGAAGTTGAAAAACTATTTAATGAGATGTGTGAGAGAACTTATGTTGCAAAGGGGATTCCTTTTGATGCAGAAGGTGACTCAACGAATCAAAATTTTGATTTGCCGCGACCTGCCCAAAGAACATATGGTTACATAAAGACACTTTTATTTGGTCCACAAGAAAAACCCTCACAAGACAAACAAACCTAGCCTCGACTCACCTCGAGGCTTTTTAATTAAATTGAGGCTGATACACTAAATTTAGCAATTTGTCTAGCGTTTTGCTTGACAATATTAATTATCTCGGGTATAATTGGATGTTTAGATATAAATGTTCTTTATGGCGACAACCTAATTCAGGAGAAGGAGGCTTCAATGCCTATTCAAAACAAGCTGTTGAAAAAGATCGTGGCTCTTCCTAGCCTTACCATGACCATCGAGGATTTAGCTCTTCTTTCCCAGAAGGGGGACCAGCGACTGCGTGACTTGGGAATAACTGGTATACGCCGTCATTCTATGGCCCCTGGTCAAGAGCGATGGATTATTCAGGGCTTTCATGTTGAGGGAGAAGATGAACAATTGTCACTAGATGGTTATCCTGGCTTGGATAATAACCTGTTTATCGCAACCTGTGCAGCAACGGCTCCCTTTCGTGAGTTTATTCACCAGTTGTATCAGGGACGGAGCGGATATGGGACACTGAGGTTTTCGGCGATAATCAAGCTCATTGTCAAGTTCCCGCACCTTGTTCGAGACAGAAAGAAGCCGCTTTACTCCTTCTGTGATGAGTACTATGACGACGAGAAGCATTATCGGTTCATCATCGGGGTCAAGGTCGTCGACGGGAAGTTTGTCTTTTGTAAGTTCGACCATCAAACTGGGCCCGAGTCCAAACCGACATATCATTCGTTTGTTGGCAAGGATGTTCTCCTGTACAAACGTCCTTGGAAATAAAACGATCAAATGTAGTAATTAACCGTCTCGACTCACCTCGAGGCGGTTTCATTTTTAAATGTTACCGATCTTGCGATTTTTATTATTAGGTACGATTAACCGATTAACAGCGTAGCTGGGTTAACCGCGAAGCCGATTAACTGCGATTTGTGATCATTGACTAATTTTAGAAAATTTGATAGTATATATACATGAATATCTCAGAATTAGCTCGAAAATTGAAAGTAAATACAGAGGACTTGCGAGAAAAATTGCCAAGTCTTGGTTTTGATGTTGGGATAAAAGCGATCAAAATCGATGATAGACTGGCTTCACGTATTATTCGAGCTTGGTGGGACGAGAAAACAAGAAGAGAGCAGAAGGAGAAATATGAGAATATTACGAAAAAGGATGAATCAGGACAGGTTATTCTTGATAAGGAAGCTAATATCCCAAGTGTATTAACAGTAAAGGATTTTTCTGAAATATTGAAGTTGCCAGTAACGATTGTTATTTCAGAATTAATGAAAAATGGTGTGATGGCCTCAATGAATCAACGAATTGATTACGATACAGCTGCAATTATTGCGCAGGATTTGGGTTACAAAACAACTGAAGTTAATCTAAGCGAAGAAGTTGAATTAGATAAAGCAAAACGAGTCTCTGAAACAATCTCAGCTCAATCTGAGATGCAATCACGACCACCTGTAGTTGTTGTCATGGGTCATGTCGATCATGGGAAAACAAAACTGCTTGATTCAATCAGAAAAACAGATGTTGTCTCTGGTGAATCTGGTGGAATTACTCAACATATTGGTGCTTACCAAGTAACTAGAAAGGGTAGAAAAATTACTTTTATTGATACACCTGGTCATGAAGCTTTTACTGCGATGAGAAGTCGTGGTGCCAAGGTTGCTGACATTGCGATTCTTGTCGTCGCTTCAAATGAAGGTGTGAAACCTCAAACAGTTGAAGCGCTGAAGATTGCTCAGGGATCTGGTGTGCCAATTATCGTCGCTGTTAATAAGATTGATCTACCTGACGCAAATCCTGATAAAGTAAAACAAGAACTATCTCAATATAATCTAATGTCAGAAGAGTGGGGCGGTAAAACTCCTTTTGTTAATATTTCTGCCAAGATGGGAACGAATATTGATGAGATTTTAGAACAGATTTTGTTTATCACTGATGTGAATGAAGAATCAATTAAAGCAAATGATAAAGGTGAATTTTTCGGTAGTATTATCGAGGCTCACGTTGACAAAGGAGAAGGTCCTGTTGCAACTGTGCTTGTGAGAAACGGAACGCTAAAAGTCGGTGACTATATAAGCATTGACGGAGTTCTGTATGGGAAAATTAGAATGATGAAGAACTATAAGGGTGAGATTGTTAAGGAAGTTATTCCTTCAATGCCAGCAAAAATTTTAGGTTTGAAAGCTGCGCCAAAAGTAGGAGATATTATTGAAGCTGTTGATGATCCGAAGAAAGCGAGGAAGACAAAGACTTATCGAATGAGTCAAAATCAAGATGAAACATTCATAAAATCAAAAGCAGAAGAAACGGATGAGAATAATGCTATTGATAAATTAAACATAATTATCCGTACTGACGTTCTAGGTAGCCAGGAAGCGATTATTGAATCATTGAAAAAATTAGAAAGCGCATTTTTCAAAATTAAAATTGTTTCCCGTGGTTTAGGTAGTGTTAGTGAGAGTGATGTACTAAATAGTGAAGCAACTGGAGCAATCTTGCTTGGTTTCAATGTTCTACCAAGTGCCTCTGCTGCATCATTAGCACAAGAAAAAGATGTAACAATTAAAACATTCAAAATAATTTACGAGTTGATTGATGAAGTAAAAGCAAGAGCAAAAGATGTTATCAAGACTGAGCGAGTTCGTGAAGATCTTGGTAAACTCGAAGTTTTAGCTTTGTTTAGTAAATCAGAAAAAGGTCAAGTTTTCGGTGGGAAAGTTGTCGAAGGTAAAATTGAGGCTGGTTCTCTTGTGGCTGTTCTCCGAAAAGAAGAGTTCATTACTTCTGGGAAAATAATTAAACTTCAAGTTGGTAAGGAAGAAGTAAAAGATGTTGAAAAAGGACAAGAATGCGGACTTTCTTTCGAGGGTAAATCTTTGATTGAGGTTGGCGATATTCTTGATATTTATCGAGAACGTGATGTTGATAAAGCGTTGTAGGAACATTTGACATTTGACTTGAATAATGGAAGAGGGTGCGATAAGCCCTTTTTTTGTTATTGACAAACGTTTAATAAACAGGTAATATGATTTGATAGTTATTGTTCGTTGTAAAAGCATGTAACCTCGACTGAAAAGGAGCGTTCTCGATGACACAATCAAAAAGTGATCAAAATTTTGATTTGACTATCATGGATGGAATGTATTGTGCTATTCGCAAAACATTTGCAGAAGGAACATATGTTGAAAATGTAAATTATCAGTTGGGACTCGGTCAGCCATATTCAAAAAGAAAGGGACGTGAATTTATTCTGTCCGGATATTTAGCTTGGAATACGCGCATAGCGCATAAAGGTCAGAATACGACATTTAATCAAGCAACGGCTAGTGATCGTAAACTCCGATATCTTGATTTGCGTTTTAATCTGAATGTTTTGGAGAGAATTAATCCAGGTCTCAGAAGTAGGAGTATTGTCGATGAATCTAGCATAGTCGCTGTCCGTCTTGCTAAAAGGGATTGTACGTTGGTTGAGTTCTCGCAATACGTAGGACAAATGCTTAAAAGAAAAACGTTGGTGGCAGACTACACATCGGACCCACCCTTGCAAAACTATGTAGTCGAAACGCTAAGGGTTCTGACGAAGACACAAATGAGAGAATTATCTTGGAAATTGAGTCGGGCTTCAGGTTTTCATTCTCATGAGAAACAGAATCATGAAAGGTTAGCACAACGTTATCAAGGACAATTTGATCGACTGCAAGAACTTGCTACGAAGTAGAGGTCTAACAGGGCCTCTTTTTTAATATTGACAAAACAATGTTTATTATATAAGATAATATAATCAATTGTTCGTTGTAAATTTGGATAAAATGTCTCTAGCAAAAGGAGCTTTTCGATGACGAAAACAGGACAAAAGCAGTTTGATATGACGATAATGGATGGCATGCTCGATGCAATTCGAGAGAAGTTTCTCGGTCAGTACGCTGAATATTGTGGATTGTTGTTCTCAAGTGGGAAGAGTGTTCCCTGCAAGGATAAAGATAGCTATAAATTTTATTCTGCAGGTATCGTGTCTAGGATTTGGGTTGTGACAAAAAATCAAAATCCTAGCTTTAACCCCAAAACCGCTGAAAGAAAGAGAATTCGTCGGATTGATTTGCGAATTGGATTCGATGTGTGTGAGCATTTTTGGCCTCTTCGTAAAATTGAATTTGATAAAAGAGTTGTTACTATCCGTATTGAAAAAGATGATTGTACATTGAAAGAGTTTATTTTGTATGTTAAGGAATCGATTCGCTACAATAGGCTTTGTCATAATTTTATACACTACGAGAGACTTTGTTGCGATACACCGGGAAGAGCTTGTGCGGATAAAGGACGTTTTTATGATACAGTTAGACTTTTAAATAATAAACAGAAGCATGCTCTGATTGGTCGCTTGAATCGTGAAGCTCAGGGACTTCGTGATTCCATTAGAAAATATGAAGAAACAGTTAATGACTGTGAAACAATAGCAAGCTTTCTTTCTATAAGTGCATATAAGTAATAAAGCAATGTTCGAGGTCTATCATGGCCTCGTTTTTAATTTGACATACTTTTTTTGCTGTATTACAATGTAATACACAAGACCATTTGTTAAAATATAATAAATATTATAAAATATGAGATGTGTTGTAACACTTTCTTTACCCAAGGAGCTTTGCTCTGAGGTCGAGAAACAGATGAAAAAACATAAATTTGAGAATAAAAGCGAGTTCATTCGCCACGTCCTTCGATTTTGGTTAGAAAATAAAAAGTAAACTGCCTCTCGGTTTTCTCCGTTCACTCGAGGCCTAACGGCGGATTATTCTGATTTTACTAAATTTTTAGGAAAATTTTTTACAATAAATTAATTATGGTTTGAGATCTATATAAGCCCATCTTCTCTATGGCCTTCTATAGCCCTCTATAGCCCTCTTGTAATTCTATGGAATTAAACGACTCAAATTTTAGCGCTGAGGTTATCGAATACAGCGACGGCCCAGTTTTAGTAGATTTTTTTGCGGTTTGGTGTGGCCCTTGTCAGATGTTAGCACCAACATTAGAAGAACTTGGGAAAGAGTTAGCTGATAAAAAAATTAAAATTGGTAAACTTGATGTTGACCAAAATCCCGAGACGACCCAAAAGTACGGAGTAATGAGTATGCCAACATTGATCATCTTCAAGAATGGTGAAGTGAAAGAGACTTTAGTTGGAGTTCAGAATAAGGAAGTTTTGAAGGAAAAGTTGGAGAGTTACGTTTAACATTTAACATTTGACATTTGCCTGCCAGACGAAGCTTTATAAGCGTAGTCTGGACCATTGACTTTTGCTTTATAACAAAGGTTAACTCGATTAACCCTAACGGTTAACTTGATTAACAGCGAAGCGAGATTAACTGGTTAACTGATCAACTGAGATTTATGAATAAATACGACGTAATTATAATCGGCGGTGCCTGCGCGGGGCTAACTGCCGGACTATATTCAAGCCGGAGGGCTTTGAAGACTTTGATATTAACAAAAAATATCGGAGGTCAGGTAGTGATCACTACTGAAGTAGAAAACTATCCGGGAACTGGTGAACCTATTACAGGACCTGCCTTAATGGAGAAATTCCGAAAACAGGCTGTTGATAGTGGGACTGAAATCAAAATGGGAGAAGTTACAAAGGTTGAAAAACAAGGTGATTTATTTATTGTCAAAACAACTGATTCAGAATACGAAGCGAAAACAGTTATCTTGGCTTTTGGATTAGAACAACGAAAGATTGGTGTGAAGGGTGAAGGTGAGCTTACTGGGCGAGGTGTTGCATATTGCGCAACTTGTGACGGACCTTTATTCAAAAACAAAGTAGTCAGTGTTGTCGGTGGCGGTAATAGCGCTTTTGACGCAGTTGATTATCTGGCTGACATCTGTGAAAAGGTATATCTGTTTGTTCGAAAGGGAGAAAAAGAGTATCGAGCTGAGAAAGTCTTGATTGATGCTGTAAAAGCTAAAAAGAACGTAGAGATAATGAACTTTACTGAGGTGAAAGAAGTTGTTGGTGAACAAAAAGTTGAAGGCGTGAAAATTCTCAATAATGAAACGAAAGAAGAAAAAGAAATTAAGCTGGATGCTGTTTTTGTTGAAATCGGATGGAAAACTCAAACTGCTTTTATCGAAGGCTTAGCAGATCTCAGTGATGGTGGATATATTAAAATTGATAATATCAGTCAAACATCAACTCCGGGAGTTTTTGCAGCAGGTGACGTGACTGACACTCCATATAAACAGATTGTTATCTCTGCTGGAGAAGGCGCGAAAGCAGCACTTAGTGCTTACTCATACATTCAAAAACAACGAGGCAAAGCAGCTCAACTTACAGATTTTAATCGACGAAAGAAATAGGTAGTAAATAGAGAATAGAGAGTAGAAAGTAGGGAGTAGTTAGTAGTATTGAAAAACGGTCAAACCTAGTGAGGTTGACCGTTGAGATTTGCCAGTGTGTTTTTGTTGTAGAGAAATCGTAGAGGAAGTGAGTTTCTGAATAGAAGAGCAATGCCGCTGATTAGCATAAAAGCTCCGATGATAATAAAGAAAAAGATGGCAATGTGGATTTTGAGTAGTTCGAGGTTGGAAAAGGCCCCTGGCTGTTGAATGCTTCCGGAAATGAGATCCAGAGCCCAACTGGGGATGATTCCGATTGTTAGTCCGAGCAAGATGGGTGTTAGTTCCATTGTTTCCCCTCCTTGGTTTGTGAATCAGATTAGATTATTTTAATTGAAATATTAATTTTTGTCAATAGTAATAAAAAACTAAAGAACAGAAAAATATCGTTGGGATGATTTTTTGTCTACGATTAACTCGCATGATTAACCCTTGCGGTTAACCACTTAATTTTTTTATGAACAACCCATTTGAAAATGCCATGAAACAGCTGGAAAAAGCTGCTAAAGTCGTTGATTTAAACAACGATGTTTTTGAACTGTTAAAAAGACCTGATAAAACTATTCAGGTTAAAGTTCCTGTAAAAATGGATGATGGTAAATTGAAAATCTTTGAAGGTTATCGAGTACAGTATAATAATTGGGCAGGACCATATAAAGGAGGACTACGATATTTCCCTTCTGTTGATCTTGATGAGGTGAAGGCTCTTTCTTTCTGGATGACAATTAAATGTAGCGTCGTTGGTATTCCGATGGGTGGTGGTAAGGGAGGTGTTACTGTTAATCCAAAAGAGTTGTCTGAAACAGAACTTGAACTTCTTACAAAACAGTTTGCGCGAGCTCTTGCGAATGATCTTGGTCCGCAAATTGATGTACCAGCACCTGATGTTTATACGACTTCTCAAATCATGGGTTGGATTGTTGACGCATATGCTGAGGTGAAAGGGAAGAAGGAATTAGCTGTTGTGACTGGGAAATCGCTCGACAATTGTGGGAGCAAGGGACGTGATCGAGCAACGGCGATGGGTGGTTTCTTTATTTTGGAAAATTCAGTAGAAAGCGGAAAGATAAAAGTTGAAAGTAGAACGGAAACTTCTATTGCAATACAAGGATTTGGGAACGCAGGGAGCGTAATGGCGGCACTTTGTCATGAGAAAGGGTACAGGGTTGTGGCTGTTTCTGATTCACGTGGTGGTGTTTACAATGTTGAAGGTTTAGATATAAATAAGCTAGAGGAATATAAGAAGTCCACAGGGGCTGTAAGTGGCTTTGAAGGCTCAAAAACGGTTTCTAACGAGGAATTATTGGAATTAAACGTAGATGTTCTTGTTCCTGCAGCGCTTGAGAATCAGATCACTGAGAATAATGCTGAGAATATTAAAGCACGCTATATAATAGAACTTGCAAATGGACCAGTTACGCCGGAGGCTGATGAAATATTGGCTAAGAATGGCGTAAAATCAGTGCCTGACGTTCTTGCTAATGCTGGGGGCGTGGCAGTTAGCTATTTTGAATGGAAACAAAACCTTGATGATAACTATTGGACAGAGGAAGATGTTTTTAATAAGTTAAAAGAGTTGATTATACCGTCTTTTGAGAAAATTTGGGAGATTAGTAAAGAAAAACAGATTGATTTAAGAACGGCTGCATTTGCTCTTGCCCTGGAAAGATTGCAAAACCTATGGTATACTATAAGCAAGCAAGAAAAATAAAGTGAAGGAATTAGAAACTTGTTATTAAGATGATGACTATCATCATAATTTCCAATTTCTATTTTCTATTTCAAATTTATGCCGAAAAAAGCAAACTCAGCTCTAATGAAACCGTTAAAATTGTCTGCTGAATTAGAAGCTGTTGTTGGAAAAGGTCCAATGTCTCGACCTGAAATCGTAAAACAACTTTGGGTTTACATCAAGAAAAATGACTTGCAAGATCCAAACAACAAAAGAGACATTATTGGTGATGATAAGTTAAAAGCATTTTTTGGAAAACCAAAGGTAAACATGTTTGAAATGGCAAAAATCGTTTCTAAACACGTATCAGACGTTTAATTCTAGTTGAATATAAAAAGGTCCCGCGAATCGGGATCTTTTTTTGATATAGAAAAAGATATGTGTTAAGAT
>Ga0233431_1002321_pt1 | contig 27094 bp, 25 predicted proteins | sample SI_118_April2016_FD_179867 | JGI IMG/M metagenome (GOLD analysis project Ga0233431, IMG submission 179867) | Seawater microbial communities from Saanich Inlet, British Columbia, Canada - SI_118_April2016_200_MG | ecosystem: Environmental > Aquatic > Marine > Inlet | place: Canada: British...
TTATGCTGTTTTTCAAGATTATTTTTTTGTGCTTCTGATAATTGAATCTTCATATAAAAATATATTACACCATTTTTAAAAAACTCAATAGCTAATCAAGAATTTTCAATCAGTTTGAGTATAGTTATTGGTCGATAGAAAGAAAAATCGATATTGACAGCAAGAACCTGATAGGATTCAATTTGACAACTTTTAATATGATAGCCTTAATAACTGCATAATTTGGGAGTTGAAATCTTTGAATTTGAATTTTAACGTCTTGCCTTTCTATTTTTAGCAGGACAAGAAAACACAATATTTTGCTATGCTCTGAAACGTGGTTAAGACTTTACAACTTAATATCTAATTCCGCTAAGCTTGGGTCTTAATTCTCTTGATGTGGGTCTATTTTGCGGAAGTAAACTAATGCCGTTTCTTTCCTGTGGACTTTGATTGCAGCCTGTACAAATTAACGTTAAGGCTAATAAAGCACCTATGATTTTAAAGGTGCTCAGAATTTTATTTTTGATATTCATTTATTTTTCACTTTTTTCTGTTTGTTCGGTATCAGATACAGAACTGTTTTCAACTCCGCCTTCTTCAGGGAAAAATACACTGTCTCCAACAGCGATTGTATTAGCGGCCGGGAAAATGACATTTGCAACAGAGTATTTGCTGTAGACATTTACTATTTTTGCCTTAGCAAGAAATTTGTTTCCTCTTACAATATAAATTTCTTTATCGGTAGGCATTGGAACAATTACCGGTTTTTCACTTCCGTCAATATTAGTTATAATAGTATTATGTTTACCTAAATCTACTATTATAAATCCCCATTTAGCATTATATTCGACTACTTTTCCTTTTAGCTTATAATATAATTCAGGATAATTTGTTTTCTTTTTAATTCTCTTTTTAGTTACTTGTCCTGATTCTGTTGATTCTATTGATTCTGTTCCAGATTTATTGTCAATATTTAATGTATCTTTTAGTTTGTTATGTTCTGTTTTTAATTGTGTTAATTCGTCCTGTTGGGTATTTATTATTTCGCGTAGAGCTCTAATATTTGTGGTTTCGCCTGATGAGGATTTTTTCAGTTGTCTGATTTCATTATCTTTATCTGTTAATTTTGAATTTAAACTAACAATTTTACCATGAATATTGCGTGCATCTTCTATAATTGGCTTAATTAAAGATGAGAGCGAACTTAAATTTTTATTATCACTTTTAAATTTATTGATATCCATTTTTCCACCCATTGCAGTGGACATATTTATAATTGCTGTAACTAACTGGTCATTTCTGAGATTAACTTTATTTAAAAGTTTTACTAAAGAGTTACCAGTTGTTTTAGTCGTTGATAAATTATCAAACTCAGAAGATTTAAACTCTCTTGGGAGCATTAAACTATCGGCATTCTCTTTAAGCGTTAAAGATAATAAACTTCGCTGATCAATGATTCCTGTTGCCTGTTTATTAAACTCCCTTAAAAGAATATTTAAATCCTTTTGTTTTAAAAGATTATTTTCGCTTAACTGTCCGGAAACTCTGGTTCCTGAACCTTTATCCAGAGTAAAAGATACACTATTTATGGACTTTGCCATTAATATATTTTTTGAATTGATCTGTTTTGCTTTTTGAACGACTTGGGTGAGCATTACTACTGAAATAATTGCAATAATAAAAATAACTATAACAATAATTTTAAAAATTAAATCATGGTTAAAGCCGACTTTATTTCCTGTGCTTTGCGGTTTAAACTTTTTTATAGATTTTTTCGCTGGAGTAGAGTTAATTGAATCGTTAAAATTGGTGACTTTATTAGCTTTATTTTTTTTTAATGTAAACTTCATTTTAAAGTCCTTACATTACAATACTGTTTATGTATATAAATCAGAATATGTGTTTAATTATTAATTGTATATATACATTTTATCCAAAATATAATATTCAGCAATGTTACTAATGACAGATAATATAAAAAGTATAATTAAAATTAACTGAATAATTCTCAAATGTGCTTAATTATTAAAGGAATAAGATATTTATAAGCTGATATTTTTTATGATTATCTTAGCTGTTTTTTAATATTATTAGTTTCTGTGATATTTTTTATACCGTTTAAATAGCTTTATTTTTTTATTTTGTTTAAAAAAGTTTTCCCTTCATTACTTATAAATAGGCAATCATTGAAATATAATATGTAGTAAAATATATTGAATATTGAATTTTCTCACAATGATTTTGAGGTTAATATATGTCATTTGTTTTAAAAATAGTTGAAACAGAAGATAGTGAAACAACACCGCCAAGAGTTTTTACAGGAAAAATAAGAATAGGTTCCGGAGATGACTGCGATTTAATTGTTGACTCTAAAAGAGTTTTACCATTTCATTGTGAATTATACCATAGAGGTGCTGAATATAGATTTGTAGCAGCTAATTCTGCATTTGTTGAAATTAATAATGCTGAAATTTTAAAATGGCCGGCAGTTTTACAAGATGCCGACATTATAACAATTGGCGATGTTAAATTTAGATTTCATGTTTTACAGCAAACAGCTAAAAGAAGTTGGAAGGCAAGCTTTTCATCATATCTTGCTGTTTTTTTACTAGCAGCACTACTTATTTTCGAAGTTATAATTATGGTATGGCTCCCATATAAACTCAGTCATCAGAAATCATTTGACCTGTCAACTACTATACAGGGAATATATAAAACAATGGATGACCTTAGAGATGATACAGGAAAATTAAAGGTTGATAAAAATAAAAACCTGGAAACAAGTATGAAAGAAATGTTGATGGCTTGTGAAAATAATATGGTAACTTACTTAAGACGTTACGGTGCAAGAATGAACTGGACACAGGCAAGAACCATTAGAAGAGATTTACATCTTTTAAAAAATATAGTTAGCTCATGGGATCAATATAGTGATATTTATTCAAAAAAACTTTCTATAAACCCTAAAAAATTTATTAATAATCTGTCAAATAAACTGGAAGCCAAAGCCTTAAAAAATCATAAAGAAGAGACAAACAAAAAAACACTTAATGTTAATTTTTAATAGTATATGAATTTAATCTAAAGTATTTAAATAACTTTTCAACATGATAACTTTATAATCCGCACGGAGTGCGATAACTCGAATATAGAGACCTATAAAAATGAATAAAGAAAAATTACTGAAAATTTTAAAAAATATAAGGAATAAAAGAGTTGCCATAATTGGTGATCTCATGCTTGATGCTTATATCTGGGGAAAAGTAACAAGAATTTCGCCTGAAGCTCCGGTTCCTGTTGTACACGTAAATAAAAAAACTTACTGCTTAGGCGGAGCTGCAAATGTTATGCGTAATATAGTTTCATTAGGTGGACAGGCATTTGCTTTTGGTGTAGTTGGGAGACAGGAAAATGGTCAATTACTTCTTCAATTAATAAATGAACAAAATATTAATTCTGACAATATTATTATAGATCAACAATATCAAACAATAGAAAAGCAGAGAATTATGGCCGATTCTCAGCAGCTTGTAAGAGTAGATTATGAGGATAAAGAGACTATATCTCAGGAACTTAGGGATAGTTTAACTAATAAAATAATTGATTTAATAAATAAAAATAAACTGGATGCTATTATTTTTGAAGATTATGCAAAAGGATTAATTACGTCAGAAATGATTAATAAAATATCTGCACTTGCTAAGACAAAAGGTATAATAACAGCTCTTGATCCTCATCCAGGTCATAAATTACACTTTAATGGATTGACTTTAATGACTCCGAATCAATCTGAAGCATTTACTTTGGCAGGAATTTATAATAAAGAATTATCAGATAAACCTGATCAGGATAAAAATCTTCATGAAGTTGCAGAACAGTTAACAACAGATTGGGGCACAGAGCAGCTTTTAATCACACTTGGAGCAAAAGGAATGGTTCTGTTTCATAAAGATAACTCACCGGTTCATATACCTACAGTAGCTAAAGAAGTTTATGATGTAACCGGAGCAGGAGATACTGTAATTGCGACATATACCTTAGGTTTATTAGGCGGACTCCAGGGTCCTGAAGCCGCTGAACTTGCTAATCATGCTGCCGGTATTATTGTAGGCAGAATAGGAACATCTTATGTTACTCCTGAAGAACTGTTAAGTGCATGCTGCTAGTTTTGCTAATGGTTAATTATTAATTGTTAATGATCTATTGGGAGTTGTATGACGTTAGAGAATGTATTTAAAAAACACACACAGCTAAAGCGGTGAACTCTAACACAACGAACTAATATTGTAGGCTAGTGTTAGAGTTCATGACGATAGTCATGCTTTCAAACACCTAATCGAAACATAAAAAGCAAAGATTCCAACTTTTTTTGAATGTTTCTAGACAATAAATTCAACACTCAACACTCAAAATTTAACATCCGCACAAAGTGCGATAACTCAAAACTCATAACTTTTATCATGCATATTATACAAATTATTACTGAATTAAAGCCTGCTGGTGCTGAAAGAATTTTGGCAAATCTAAGTATATGCTTAAAAGAAAAAGGTTGTGACGTTACGGTTATTTCGTTGAAAACTCTGCCGGAAAATAGAGCGATTGTGGATGAACTTTTTTCTTTTAATATTCCGATTCTGTCACTTAACTTGACAAAATTAAAACCATGGAAAATGCTAAAACTAAACAAACTAATATCAAAAATCTCTCACGAACCACGAACTACGAATCACCAATCATTTAGCACTCAAAACTTAAAACTCAAAACTAATATAATAATCCATTCCCATTTAATGCACGCCAATTTAATATGTAGATTAAATAAAAAGATGGGAGGCAAATTCAAACTGCTTAACACAATACATATAGCTGAGAAAAGAAAAAATAGATCATGGTACTTCATGCTGGATAAATTAACAATTAATCAGTCTGATCATATTAATGCGGTTTCTAAAGCAGCGAGAAATTATCACTCTTCAAAACTAAATATAGACCATGGAAAAATTTCTATAGTTTATAATGGAATAAAAACGCCTAAGCAATTAAATAAAGACGAAATTGTTCATTTGAAAAAAGAGTGGGGAATGAATGAGTGCAGTAAAATTATTGGCTCTGTGGGAAGATTAGACTGGCAGAAAGGATATGATATATTTTTGAAATTATTGCCTAAGTTATCAAAAAATATTCCAAAAGATGAAACTTGGGGAGTCGTAATTTTAGGAGAAGGGTATCAAAGAAACTTATTGGAAAAATTTGCAGGTAAAGCTCCTGGAAATATTAAAGTTACTCTTCCAGGATATAGGAAAGATGCTTCAGATTGTATAAGTGCTTTTGATTTGTTTGTAATGCCGTCGAGATACGAAGGATTTGGACTTACCCTAATAGAAGCAGTTTCTCAAGGTGTGCCGATTGTTGCAAGTAATGAAGATTCACTCCCAGAGCTGATGTATAACTATGTAAACGGGATATGTGTATCTAACGATGATCAAACTGAAATCATTAAATTGATTCTTAAATATATTAATAAATCCAGAATAGCACCTAGTAATAATTTTACTATTGAAAAAATGACCGAAGAATATCTAAAGATTTATAAAAAATTATAATAGCTTTATATCTGTAAGCAATGGATTAATAATTGAGTCGATTTTATCAATCCCTAACCACTAGTCCCAAGACCCTAAAATTTTATCGTGCAAGAAATTTATAGCAATTAAGTGTTTTTTCTGCACAAACTTTCCAATTACGTTCCTCAAGAAGTTTATCGGCAAGTCTGGTATTCAGTCTATTTTTTTTCTTATAAAATTTTAAAATCAAATCAACCCAATTACTTTTATCTCTTAGTCTGGCGTATATCGGATACTCTCTGGCAACTTCCCTGAAAACAGAAATATCACTGCAAATTAAAGGTAAATGGCAGCTCATAGCTTCTGTTAAAGGTATGCCGAATCCTTCATAAGAAGAAGGTTGTAGGGCTAATGATGCATTTTGATATAACTTATTTATTTGCTCGCGTGAAATATCTTTTTCCCATCTAACTTTACTCGAAAGATTATATTTATTAATATTTTTTAGAAGTTTGTCGCCGTCTCCCCTGTCATTGCCGATAAACACTAAAGGAGGAAGATCTTCTTTTTTGCTTAGTAGTTCTTTATATACATCCAATAAAAACAGTTGCTGTCTTCTTTGTTCAATTGCCCCTGCGCATAACATGACTCCGTCATAAAGTCTTTTCTCTTCAGGAGGAGCAACACTTGCTGATGGTCCTAAATATATTACCTTGCTTTTAGCTTCCGGAATATGAAAAAAGACAGTAAATTCCAGTTTGGTAAACATAGAGTTAAAAATATAAAAATCACTGTTATCGGTAACATTATTGATGAGCTGTTTAAAAAACAGTTTCTTTATTTTTGATTGTCTCGGCTGCTCTAAAATGGGATATATATCATGCACTGTTGTTATAACAGGGCATATTGCTTTTTTATTTACGCCTAAAATACGGGTAATATGAAGAATGTTTGGATTTATTTTTCTTAAGCAGCTATTTAATCTATGACCGGCAGAAAAAAATTTACTTTTAGAATAATAAGAAATATATTTGAAGCTTTCACCGAATTGAGGACCTTTCCATTCTTTACTATCATATAATAAAAAATATTCATTTTTTTTATCAAGCTCAGACAGTGTTTTTAGTAAATGATAAACATATTTACCTGTACCTGTTTTATGGCTCTGAGCCAATGTCGCTTCAATTGCTATTCTCATTTTTATACCACCTGCCTTCGCTCTGCTTCGACATGGCACAGCTAATTAAACGAATTAATTTTAAAATGTTGCGAAAGATTTTAATCAAATTTAAACATTAAGAAATTAACAACGAACCAGTTATATTCTTCATGGATAATCTCTATCTAGACGATATAAAATATCTATCAGTATATATTGACAGCTATTTAAGTGAATATTTCGCCGTTGAAGAGCTTTTTGAAAAATGTGGTTACAGGAAGTACTTCAAATTCATCGAAATTATATTCTGTTTTTCCTGTGTATATTCCTATCATTTTTACTACTTCGATATTGTTTGACTCATTTAACGACCTAATTGCTTTTTCCCATTTGCGGTTCCATTTTTCTGATAATTTAACTTCAATGCATACTACCTGCGGTTTGATGTTTAAGCGCCGTTTTCTTGTCTCTATAATAAAATCGATTTCAGAACCTGATGACGTTTTATAATAAAAAATAGATGCATATCGTTCTATGAGTTGATTGTAAAATTTTAATTCATGTAAAATTAAGGTTTCAAGGGCTGTGCCTAACCACAAACGGTCAGATGGTTCATGCAGTAAACCAGCTGCTGCTCTTGCTATACCTGAATCAAACCAAAAAAACTTGGGATGCGTTTGTTCTCTCACCTTTATATTAGGTCTATAAGCTGGAAGAAATTCGCCGAGAAGTGTATCCTGAAGAATGGAAAAATAGGAGTCGATGCTTCCCCTAGGAACAGAGGATTCTCTGGCAATATTTTGAGAGTTGATAGTTTGCCCGTTAAGCAATCCAGCAATATTTAAAAAACGGAGGAAAGGAGCTAGTTTTCTTATAATACCTTCTTCACGTATTTCTTCTTTAATATATGTATCAACATAGGCCATTAAAAGATCTTTTGCTTCATCTTTATTCATTTGCACTAAAGGCATCATTCCCCATTCAGTAGAGAATTTTAAATCATAATAATTATTTCCTATTTCAGAGAATGAAAAAGGGAAAAACTCTCTTGTTATTGCTCGCCCGGCAAGAAGATTAACACCTTTTTTTCTAAGTTTTCTTGCAGAAGAACCGCTTAGTGCAAAATTCAAATCATATTTCTCTATCAATCTGTGAACTTCATCCAGCAGCATTGGGACTTTTTGTATTTCATCAATTACAATCCATGCTTTAGCTGTTTTTTTTAATATCATATGTTCAAGATTGCCTGGTAGCCGTGACAGTTCTAAAAAAATGGAAGTGTCGAGCAGGTCCGTACACCGACAATTATATTTACCCACTAACGACAATTATAGTAAAGTCATAAGTCATTTTTTCTTTTTTCTAAAAAACTTCATAAGTGTATTGATTGAAAGCCTTTTAGAAAAAAGAAAAGTATATTCTAAATCAAAGTTACAAATATCTTATAATTGTCGGTGAAGTCCATTTTTAATTGTCGCCAAGGGCAGGTCAATATATATATCATTCTTGAACATATGTTTCAACCAGGTACTTTTTCCCGTACCTCTAGGACCGAACAGAAAGAATGATCTTAATGGTTTTTTAAAATTTCTTATTATACTTTTGCGATTCATGACTGTTATTATATATTACTAATATAAATTTACAATGTAATCTTATATTAGTAGTATGAGATTACTTGGATTATTCTTTTATCAACTAATTAAACGAATTAATCTAATCTATTAAATTATACTGTACTTTTAAGCCAAATAATAGAAAGCCATATAGATTTAAATGATAAACAGCTGATTCTCTTTTTATTGTTCAGATTAAAATAATTATTCATATTAAAAAACGTAATCAATAGCATTTATTCATAGCAAAAAATGTTTTTTTAAACGGAGGTAAATTTAGAATAAGATAATTTAACATTCATACAACGTGTGATAATTTTAGCTGTATGGATTCTCAGGAAGATATACAACTTCATAACCGTTTTTAGTAAGTTTTTCAATTAATTTTTTAGATGGTATCTTTTTGAAAATAATTGCAGCGAGAATTGCATGAGATTTAAAACCTAGTTTGCATAAACAATTTGCTTTCTTAATAAGTCTTTTTATCTTTTTTTGTATTGGACCATTATCTGATAGTTTTTCATACTCAACACCAGGTGAATATGCATCGTTTATTCCTTTGAAGGCAACTATTTTATAATTTAAGCCTAATGCTGTTTTTTCAATTTCTCTTTTAGAGATGCAATATACAAAATTACCAGACTCCTCAAAAGTATATTTATTCTTCTTTTTGCGAAGAATAAATTTTATAGTATTTTTTACGTTATGAAATATGGCCTCTAGAGCTTTACTCTTAATATAATTATCATTTGGTTCAATTAATATGACTCCCTTTTTTGATACACGCAGCATTTCATACAATGCAGTCATTGGTCTAGGAAAATGGTGATAAGATTCTTTGCATAAAATATAATCAAATTCATTGTCCTTAAATGATAATGATTCAGCATTTTCTTTTTTATATTTTTTGATAAATCCCATTTTTTTTGCATGCTGAAGCAGTAAATCAGATAAGTCTGATGCTAAAACATCACCACCTTTTTCTGAAATATATTTAGAATCTGTTCCGTATCTGCCATCGCCTACAGTAAGCCAGGTTGCATTTGGGTCCTCATTTAAAATAGGATCGAGTGATTTATACATACGTTGATGACGCCATGCATCAACAGTATCTTGCCTAAACCATGTTTCTGAAAGAATTTTTTCTTTCCCCATAGTACCAAATCTTTTTAAGTATTCAGAATGTTTTTTATAGCTTATTTTATGATAACTTTCGCTCGAATCCATTTGAAAATTTCCACTTATTATTTTATTTCTTTTTGTATGATTTCAAAATTTTTGATATTGTATATTTAAGTATTTCAGAATAAAAAATGAAATTGTAATATGCTAAGTGAAAGTTATTATCTTTTAAAATTTTTTTTACTTCCAGTATCGTTTTAAATTTGTTTGTTGTACTGATCCCACCTAATTCAAAAGATGTAATCGGCATATCTATATATTTAAATTTAAATTTTTTTTTTGCACGAATAAATAGATCTAGATCAGAAGCAATTTCATATTTTTCATTAAATTTCTCTAAGCTATCAAATATCTCTCTCCGCATGAATGTTGCAGGGTGAAAAATTCTTGATTTCTTAAATGTATAAAGTCTATCAAAAGGTTTATATACTTTACTGCCAACAACAATATTGCCGTGAATACAGTCAATATTACTATTTTCTAAAAAAAAATCTTCTACTTTATTTAATGTATCAGATAAATAATAATCACCTGAATTCAGAAATGCGATTATATCACCATCTGATTTTGCTATTCCTTTATTAAAAGCATTATAAATTCCTGTATCCTGCTCAGAAAATATTTTTACAAATGGAGAATTAATTTTATTAATTATCTCTAATGTTTTATCATTTGAACAGTTGTCAATAATGATATGTTCAATGTTTGTATTGCTTTGCTCCAAAACACTTTTTACTGTTTGAGCAACAGAACTTTCATTATTATAAGTAGCTGTTATGACTGTGAATTTCATTTTATAAAATTTAAATTATTTTTTTATATATGTTTAAAATTTCATTGCAGTTTTTTTGAGTAGAAAAGGCATTTAAACGGATATTACCTTTTTGAATTAATTCATTTCTTAATAACTTGGAAGAGATAACCTTTGATAAAGAATTATATATTTCATCTGTTTTACATGGATCAAAATATATGGCAGCATCTTCAGCAACTTCATGAAAACACGATATTGCTGAGAGTAAAATAGGACATGAATACATAAATGCTTCTAGAATAGGTATTCCAAATCCTTCACATAAAGAAGGTGATATATAAGCTAGGCTATTTGAGTAGCACCATGCAAGTTCTTGATCATTCACATTCATTTGGAATATATTATTGTGGCAATTTAAATTATTTATTATTAGCTTTTCATCCTCAGTAAATGAAGTTCCTCCTGCACATATTAATTTGATTTTTGGATATTTTTTTATTAATTGTGAAAATCCAGAAAGAAGTTTATTGAAATTTTTATATTGTAATCTATGACCGACATATAAAAAGAAATCAGAGTTAATATTTAATTTATTTGCACATGGTTTTACTTTTTTAGGTGGAGCATGATGTACTACAAAAATTTTGCTCTTGTCTATAAAATTATATTTTGATATTATTTTTTCTTTAGTTGCATTAGAAGGAGCAATTATTGCAGATGCTTTTAATGCTAACTGTTTTTTTTGTTCAGTATATTTTATTGCTCCTGGGATTTCATTAGTTTTTTCTTCCTGAATCATATCATGAATAGTCATCACATACGGTTTATCGTTCAAGTGATTTAAAAAATAAGGTGAGTGATATGTTGGATGAAAAATATCAAAGTTTTTATTGTTTTTTAAAAAATAATTTGTATATAAATTATTAATAATATTTATAGCAGAAACTTTTCCTTTAAAATTTTGTTTTGGTAAAAAATTCCATGGAGCAATTTCTTTTATTTTTGAAATATAGCTATTGTTAGAAATAAGAAGAGGAAGAGAAAAATCAGCTTGTTTATTTATTAAAAACTCTTTAAATAGAGTAGAGAAACATCTTGAAATACCCCCAAAAATTTGATGAGTAAAAATTTGGTGATCATAAACTATTTTTATTTTTTTTTGCAAGAAAGACCTTTTAATTTGAAATATTATTTTTGTTGTCTGGAAAGAGCAAAGAGCTCATCTTTTTTTCAACATAAAAAGCTAATAATCTATTAAACTTTGCAATTAAGCTAAATTTAATTTTAGAGATTTTTGACTTAGAAAAAACATGTAAATCATCAATAGAATAGCAGTACATATTGAGCTGTTTAGAAATATAATTTAATGATTTATTATTCAAAAAACCAATATGCTGCCCTGATTTAAGAGCTAAATACTCCCAATTCATAGAAGGATTTTTATTTTTATATAATTTTGTTGAAATAAAAAACAAATTTATATCATCATTAAAATATTTTTTAATAAATTCAATTGGATTCGTTAAATGTTCCAATACCTCTATTGCAATAAGAGAGTTTATTTTTTTCTCTTCATCGTATTCAAAATTTTTTGCGAATAGATTTTTTGAATAGGGATCTTTCCAGTAAGATTCAAAACCTATATCTCTTAATAATCTAACTAAAATTCCATATCCACCACCTATGTCTAAACAACATCCTTTTCTGTCATAAAAATATAAAATAGTTGATATTAGACGATTCATTATAATATTTCTAAACAAGATACCATCATCTATATTTGCGATAGGTGTTGAAGAATAGCATTCATCTAACCAAAATGGGTTATTAATTTGAAAGTAGCCACAATTTGGACATTTATAATAATCAGCATTATATTTATTTATTATTTGTAGGGTATAAACAAAATCCATATTTTTACAATTACATAATCGACACTGAAGTTTTGTTTGATTCTTTTGCATAATTTTAACGTATAAATTTAAATTTATTTATAATTCTTATTAATAGAGGGTTATTTTTAAAAAACCTTTTAGCTATCCATTCATCATTTTTTATATTTAATGACTTTGATTTAGGATTAATGTAAGGCTGTTCCAAATTATATGTTTGGAGATCGGCAAATGGTGTGTTTTTTGATATATGAGTTGCGTTGTTTGTAAAACCAATATTGGAAATAAGATTGACTTTTGGAGTGATAGCTAGTCCATTTTGTTTAAAACAGGCATAGTTCCATTGATAATCCCATGTATTAACCTGATTATTATAAACACTATCAAATATTTTTCTCCAGTAGGTTTGCTGTGTTTTGCTTTTTTTAAACACAGTGGACAATAAACTTAATTTTTTATTTGGCCAGTCAGGTATATCTACATCATAATAGTTCCAGGCTCTTTTCCATGTAGCCCAACCCCAAATATGAGCATATTTAGAGAAAAAATAACTTTCATTAATTTCAATATTAGAAAAGTTATCACCTGAGATATGCATGATTTTTGGATTGTCTCTGTATAAATTTAGCATGAGTGTAGAAAAGTCGAAGAAACTGGAGTGGGGAAGACAATCATCTTCTAAAATTATACCTTCTTCGACATTATCAAAAAACCAGTCAATTGCAGAAGACACAGCATATTTACAGCCTAGATTTTTCTCTCTAAATAATGTTTTAAGGTTACAATCCCAATCAATATTATTTAGAACTATATTTTTTACTACATTACATTTTATAATTTCACCTTCATTGCGAGGGCCATCGGCTGCAATATATAAATTCTTAGGCTTAAGCTCTCTGATTTTTTCAAAAACTTTTTCAGTAGTATCAGGCCTGTTAAATATGAGAAAAAGAATTGGAGTATTAAATGGATTCATTTACTAATTGAGTTTATTCTGTTGATTATTTCTTTTTTTATAAAATGTTTTAAATTAAAATCTGGTGCACTTAAATATGAAAATTTATTATGCCATGGGGATTTTTTAATATATTTCCAGTATAATTTTTTATAATGATTTTCAGGGTACATATAATGCCATGGCTTTATTGCTCCGGCAAAATGGATAATGCCGGGTCTTTTTCCTGCTTCTTGAAAGTTTTTTTTATTCTTTAGAAATTCATCTTTATTATTTATTTTCTTGATGCTAAGTTGAATCAATATTTCTTCAATTGCAGGCCAGTACGTCCATTGCTGTTCTAAATAGCAAAATTCTTTAAAAAAACATTTATTTATTGCATCCATATCGCCATTTTCGAAGTTATTCTCTGATGCTATTTTTAATACTTTTTCTTTAAAATTTAATTCTCTTAATTTAGAAAGGTCCATTAACATGTTGCCGTCATAGCAATACTCATATTCATTTGGGATACTAAGTTTTTCGTGTTTTTTAATGAACTCATTCTTTATAAATTTTGTTGCTAGACAGGGAACAAGACCTAAAGGTTTATTTTTAAGATCGATATTCCACAATTGGGTTAAATCTTTTAAGAACAGTACATCAGGGTCTGAATAGATAACTTTGTTTATATTCCTGAATATTTCAGGTATTAAAAATCTATAGTATGCAGTGGAGCTTATATGTTTGCGAGAATAATATTTTTTAAACTCATTATCATTAATTATTATAAAGTTAATAATTAATCTATTGTTTGATAATGAGATTATCTTTTTTTTATTTTCTGAATCGACAGAACCATCTTCTAAAATATTAACTGAATACAATGTGTTTTTATTCGAATTTTCTAATAAGGAGACTAGTGCAATACCAATATGAGGTGCGTAATTATTGTCAGTTGCAAATATTATTTGTATGTTATTATTCATATAGTGTAATATCTTAACTATTCTTGATGAAATTAAGACGTTCTCTTAGTCTAAGTTTTAGAATTTTCCTTATTAAAAGAATATGGTTAATAAGGCTAATTTTGAAAAAATTTAGAAAGTATAATTTTAAGACTTTGGCATGATAGCCTGAAAACCAAATACATTCTAAAGCATTAAGAAAATCTGTGTTAGCTTTAAATTTATTTGATTTTATAAATTTGTAGAATTGAAAATTTATTGCATTGTTATTATGGGAATAATATTCGCAATGAAGTTCTAAAACACGTTTATTTCTGTTTTGTAATGTTAAACTATTACGAGAATAACTGTTTTTTGTTAAACGATATTTTATTAATCTCTCTGAAAGATTATAAAATTTAGTTATTTTTAAAAAATTAAACCACAATTCTAAATCTTCTACTATTTTATCTTTGTAATTAAAAAAATTAAATAGCTCTTTTCGGATCATTACAGAAGGATGGCATATTGGACAAGTCCATAAAAATTGAAGCCTTATATCTTTATTTCTTTGAGGATATTCTTGACCCTTAATATTACTTTCTATGTCAGTCATGAATTTTACATTTGTACCACATACTCCATAAGAAGAATTTTTATTCAAAAAATTAACTTGTTTAAGCAATCTATTATCACAGGAAATATCGTCAGAATCCATTCTTGCAATATATTTTCCTTTAGCTAATTTTATTCCTAAGTTTAAACTAGTGGTGAGACCAATATTAGCTTTACTCTTTATATATATAATTCTGTTATCATTGTATGATAAAATAATTTGTTCTGTTTTATCTGTAGAGCCATCGTTAATAATTAGAAATTCAAAATTAGTATATGTTTGATCAAGAATAGAGTCAATTGCTTCTGATAGATATTTTTCTCCGTTAAAAACAGGCATTAAGACTGTTATAAGTGCTTCGTCGTTATCTGTTAATGTATTTTGATCAATTGGCATTATTTATTGCCGTCCATTTTTTAGGAATCAAATCTTTTGTTTCAATTGATCTATCATTAAACCATGTTCTAGGGAAAATAACTATTTTATCAGGATTATTATTTAACCATGCACCCCACCAACTGAAGCTACTGTTTGCAATTATATTATGATTGCATTGGCTCATTAGGCGTAGATCTTCATAATTAGTGTTTACATTATTGTTATCTATAAAATATATTGGTAACTCTGTTTTTAAATTATCTTTTGCCCACTGCGGATCATCACTAAATACAAAAAAATGAGGGTTTTTATTGTTTTTATTAATATAATCTATGGTACGGTTATAATAATCCAGTCCACAGGTATTATGCAATTGAGAAGTATGTTTATTATTAATATAATCACCTCTTCTTATGTGAATGCTGATAGAATTACACTCTTTTATCATATTTGTAACTTCTTTATTCTTAGCTGATTGAGCTTTATTTATTACAAATTCTTTTCTTATTATGTTTTCTATTTTTTTAAAATATTTTTCACTTTGCCAATATCCATCAATATAAGCATTATTTTTAATTTTTAATAATTTTTCATTAAATGCGAATTTTTTTTCTTTAATATATTTTTTCCCACTATATAAATTAATTTTATTAAAAATTTTCTCAAAATTTTTTCTCAAATTGAACTTATAAATCTCATCATTAGAAGCAAGTTTTTCAATAATATTAAAATGATTTAATGAATATTTATGCAAGTCATATATTTCAAATTCAGTTATATCTAATTTAAATTCAATATTATTTTTCTCTGCAATATGTCTACCAATTGCATACTGAAACATTTGATTACCTAATCCGCCAATTAATTTTACAATAATCATTTTAATATTTTATCAAATAAGTAGAAATTGAGTTGAGGTTTCTTTTAGATAATTTTAGCCGTAAAAGCCGTAATTATATATCTTTTCTGTTTCTGATATCTTATAAATATACTTTTTCTCTATTGTGCTTATTTTTCGTCTTCAAGTTTCATAATTAATCTTTATATTTGATGTTATCGTGTTAACAAAATATTTTACAGTGAATATATTTTTTGCTTTAGAGGAAATAAATTTATTAACAGCATCAATAAAACATCTATAGTCACGTTCAGAATAGTTTAATAAATAACTATACATTGAAGCATATGATTTAAATTTACGAAAATCTATATAGCATTTTTCTGGGATTATGTCGTTAATATTATCTGGTCCTTGGTAAATTGGTACACAGCCGGAAAACAAGCTGTCAAAAATCTTTTCAGTAATCCACCCTGGTTCTGAAGAGGCATTTTCTAAACAAATAGAAAACCTAAATTTTTCTAATACATCTTTTTTCTTTTTAATCTTACCTTCATACGTTGATAATGAAATTTCAAATAATTTATTATTGAGTAAGGCTAATTTTTTATTTAAGCTATTAAATGTGTCAGAATGTTTGGCTTCTAGGCAATGAATTATTTTTTTTAATATATTTCTACATTTTTGACTAATATAATCTTGCTTTTCATTCCAGCCGCCTCCATAAAATCTAAACATATTAGGATGCTTTTTTTCAAACCAATAAATTATTTTTTTTCTTGTAGAGTATAATTCATTATGATAGTTGAGCGTTTTATTGTTTGCAATTAATGTGCAGAAACCTTTTCTTGTGAAATTACCTATTACTTTTTCAGGAAATATAAAAGAGTAATTTAACTTAAAATATTTGATGTTGTCAATTAGTGAGTCCTGATAGGTAAATATTTTTTTAAAATTAACATGAAGATTCAACTTTTTATTATTTTCATGTATATTGGGAAGTTCATTAATTATAGAATATATTGGAATATTATTTTCAGTAGCCAATTTTTTAATTTCATTATTTTCATCTGGAATATTAAAAAAAATTATAGCAGTGACTCGATTCATGTCTATTAAATCTTCTGTATCAAAATCAATATTTTTTTTAAGCCATGCTTTTTTTAGCTCAATATATGGTCTTTGAAAATCATCACGGTTTGTTATTGGGTTCTTTTCATCAAAAATTTTATTGTTATGATAAAATGGCTCTGTTGCCAATATAATTTGTTTATTCTTTTTCATTCAATAAAAATCCTATAAGATATAATTTTTAGTATGCATATTTTTTTATTGACACTCAAAACTACTAATTTATTATTTGTTTTATGAATTAGTTCTGTTTCTTGATTTATATATTTTTTTCTTTAAATAATTATAGATAAAAGATGGAGTGAAAAGAATAATTAATGCTCTAAGTAAATTAAAATCACTATAGTTCTTACGTGTATAAAGGTAGATATATGGAATCATGTTGAATTGGGCAAGAAATCCTTTCCAAGTTGTTAATCTGTTTATAGATAAATGAATTAACATTTTTTCTTTGAATTGAAATAATTTCTTAATACTATTTTCAGAAGTGTATAATGGAACAGGCTTATTACTCAACCAAAAATCATCTGCAATATCACAGGATTGTTTAGTTAATTCATATATCTCTGTGCCTGGATAAACGGTCAAAATTGCTAAGTCTTCTCCATAATATATATATTTGATTTTCTGAAGCTTTTTTATAAATTTGATGGTGTTTTTTATTGTCTGTTCTGTTTCTCCTGGCAATCCGATTATTAAAAATATATGAAGCATAATCGATGAAGAATGAAAAAGCTTTACAGCATTAATTGTATCATCAAGAGATATGCCTTTTTTAGTGTTTTTTAAAATATTTTTATCACCACTTTCAAGGCCAAGCATAACTTTTTTGAAATTGGCCTGTTCCAGTTTAAATATCATATTTTTTGAAATTGGTTTAACTCTTCCGCTACATACAAATTCAACATTAATTTTCTTTTTGATAATTTCATTACAAAATGATATAACTCTATTATTATCTAAGAAAAATGAGTCATCATGTATCCATATCTCTTTTAGCTGAGGGTAGTTGTTAACAAGGGATTCAATTTCCATTATGATATTGTCTATTGATCGATATCTTACTCTTCTGTTACTAATTGACTCTAAACAGCAAAATGTACAATGAAAGGGGCATCCTCTTGAAGTAATAATACACCCTGATATTCTGTTATTCGTGAAGAAAATACTATGTTTAGGAAATGGTAGAATATCAAGATCTTTTATCAAATGTCTAGAGGGAGTAACTTTCACCATATTATTATTGAAATAAGCTATTCCTTTTATAGAATCCAGGGATGTATGAGTTAATGACAATTTATTTGCTAATTCTTCAAATGTAAGTTCTCCTTCTCCCAGCACTACAATTAGAAATGGATATTTAGTTAATAATTGATGATACATTATTGTCGAATGAATACCGCCGATAATTAAGTGTATCTCTGGATAATTAGAATGAAAATATTCAATTATATTATAAGTACTTACTCTGTTTGGGGTTAAAATTTGAAAACCTATAATGTATGGAGTTTTCTTTTCCACCGATTCAATTATCTGCTTAAAGCATGATTCATAATTGTAATGATTTAAAAAAAGAGTGGTTACTTTATAATTTTTACTTTCAAGGTATGAGTGTATATAGGCTAATCCTATAGGATAATGTGATTCATCAGTAGTTTTGAAACTTGTTTTCTCAGTCTTACTGTAAGTAATTAATGAAATATCTTCAAAGCTACATGATATGAGTAAAATATTATTATTCATTTTTTAAAATATGTAATAAACAGTTTTTTTGTAGTTATATAATTTTTTATGGAAAATTTTAGTTAAGGTTTATTTTTTAATTCCCAGTTTTCCCAAACAAATTCATAAATATATGTAGGTGTATGTGTTATTTTTAGTTGGTCCTTTATTGCATCCATTCTCTCTTTTGAATTAGCTTCAAAATCGTGAAACTGAACTTGAATATTTTTTATAAATTTAATCATATTTTTTGCAATTAAATAATCCAAAAGATCATATTCTGCTCCTTCAATATTGATTTTCATTAAATCAATTTCTTTTATATTATTCTCTTGGATAAAATCAAAAATATTTTTCAGTTGTATATTGATGCTATTAGAACTTTTCTTAATTATAGATGAGCTATCTTTTTCAACTGATATATTGACACTTTTTGTTTTATTACCTAAACCAAAAGGATACACTAATATTTTATTATTTTTTTGAAAACGCTCTTTAATATTATTATAAAATTCAGGAATAGGTTCGAAAACATGAATGATGCAAGAATATTTAGAGTAAATGTCACTTGCCCATTGTCCTTCATAACCACCTATGTCAAAAACTATTGACTCTGAAGTTATACTATAATTTAAACGATGAGTCTTATCTCCATTATTTTTAAACCAGTTAGTTATATTAATATCCTGATCTATTTTTTCATTTATTATTTTATTTAATAAATTTCGTATTTTAATTAAAATTTTATTTAACATATAATTATTTCTTCTATAATATTATTTAATATCACTTATTAAGTGATTTTTTTCAAATCTGAGTGATCTTTTTCAATTTCACATTTCATAAATTGTTTAAATAATCCTGGCTGTTCCCCTGAATGATTTTCTGGATGATTATTTCCGTAAATAGAACTATCCGTATGATTATAAATTTGTTGAAACTCAATGATAATATGTTTTTGCGGAATTACCCAAGCTGTTCCGTGTATTACGCATGATACAGATAATTTATAATTGCCATTAAGAAGGTTGGAAAAGGGTAATTCTACTTTAATAGTATTTTTACCAATATATAAATCTTGGATAGTTATGCTGCTATTCTCAAAAATATTGCTAATATAAATTATTTTATCGTCTTTTGTATAAAGAGTAATAAAAATAACAATTAATGGATTCTTTTCATGTATTATTAAATTGATTAGTAAAAAGTATTTGCTGTTGGAGAATATTTGTTTTTTCGCTATTTTATTTTCACTATCAATAACTTTCAATGTATTAATTTTTATTATATTGCTGTATTTGTCTTTTTCATTACAAATATTGGTAGCTTCCAGATTATCGTTGACACTATAAATATTATTGTTGAAATATTCATCTATCATTGAGTTTACGCTATTTGTTTTTTTAATCTTTCCATTTATTAGCAGTAAACCTTTACTGCAGAGCTGCCTAATTGCTCCCATATTGTGGCTGACGAAGATTATTGTGCGGCCTTCTTTGGAGACGTCTTCCATTTTTCCTAGGCATTTTTTTTGGAACTCTGCATCGCCTACTGCCAGTACTTCATCAACTAATAGTATTTCTGGTTCGAGGTGAGCGGCAACTGAGAAAGCTAGTCTTACGTACATTCCTGATGAATAACGTTTGACTGGTGTATCGATGAATTTTTCTACGCCAGAAAAGTCAACTATTTCATCGAACTTCTTTTTTATTTCAATTCTGCTCATTCCGAGAACTGCACCGTTTAAATAGATGTTTTCACGGCCTGTCAGTTCCGGGTGAAATCCTGTTCCCACTTCGAGAAGAGAAGCCACACGTCCGTTCAGTGTTATTTTTCCAGTTGTCGGTTCTGTTATTCTGCTTAGTATTTTTAATAGAGTTGATTTCCCTGCACCGTTTCTGCCTATTATTCCTACTTTGTCGCCCTGCTTAATTTCAAAGTTAATATCTTTTAATGCCCAGAAATCTTCTAAATCTGTATTTTCTTTATTTGGCGCGAGGGGATGCCTGAGTCTTTGATACATGCCGCGGGCAGTATGTGCTAAAGTATCGCGGAGAGAGCTATAGCGGTACGCATCGGCGGCATTACGGTTATGCCCGATGATGTATTTTTTAGATAAATTTTCTACTTTTATTATAGACATTTAAAATCAAAACCTTTTTTAACCACTAATCTTCGCTGATTGACACTGATTTCTTTACCGCCCAAAACCCAATCAACCGTCAACGAACAAGCAATTTTATATCCACTAATTACACTAATTTTTCCATTCTATCAACCAACAACAATCAACTAAATTAAATGAAGTCGGCGAATTCTCGTTCTATTTTTCTGAATACAAAAAAGCCTATAAAAAATAGAGCTAGGGCTATGCAGATTGACAGAATAAAGCCGGGCCAGTAGATAATGTTTTCTGTTCCGATAATGCACCATCTGAAACCATCAATAACCCCTACCATTGGATTTAGTGAATATAGTAATCTCCATTTAGCAGGTACAATTGAACTGCTGAAGCCTACAGGTGAGACATAGAGTCCGAATTGAATAATAAACGGCAGTATATACCTAAAGTCTCGGTATTTTACATTTAAGGCTGAAATAAGGTATGTTATTCCTAGCGAAGTTATTATTGCCAATCCTAAAAATAGAGGGATAAAAACTATTTTCCAATTTGGTACGAATGCATATACGCCCATTATTGCAATTAAGATTACAACGGAAATAAGGAAGTCGATCAGGCTTACAATCATTGATGAAGTCGGAATTATTATTCTTGGAAAATAGACCTTTGATATCATGCTGGAGTTTTGAATAAGAGAATTTCCGCCTTCATTTAGTGTATTGCTGAAAAACTGCCACGGGAGCATTGCTGCATAAACCATTATTGCGTAAGGTGCTCCGTCGGATGGTAGTTTTGCAAGCTTTCCGAAAATAACGGTAAAGACTATCATTGTGAGCAATGGTCTGACTACGCTCCATGCAATGCCTATTATTGTCTGTTTATAGCGGACGAGTATGTCGCGCCAGGCTAAAAATAGAAATAGTTCGCGGTATGTCCATAGGTCACGGAAATATGCACTATGGATTTTACCGGCTTCGATTGTTGTTTTATTATTTTTTACTGACATAAAAAATATAGTTTTAGGTTTTAAGGGTTAAGTTTTAAGTAAAAGCGATTTTATTAAGGAGTGTAGCATTTTGGATATAGTGATTAATTCATTGCATAGTTTGATTCTTATTTCTGATGAAATAAGATTTATTTTATTAGAAATATATAACTGTGTTCTTAATTCACCGGCAGATCCTTTTGCTATATGTAAAAATCTTATATATTCTTTTTGTGTGCCACGTTCTGCTCCTTCTGCAATATTTGAAGCAATAGAAATAGCTGCTCTTTGTATTTGATCTTTAAGAGAATAATCTCTGCAGTTTTTTAGCTCTGAATAAACATCAACTGCTAAATTGCAGGCTCTTTTCCACACTTCTAATTTTTCAAAAGATTGGTACATTTAATTTTAGCTATTAAGGATTAGATTTTAGGTCTTTTTATTATATATTGTACTGTATAAATAGTTTCTTAAAACTTAAAACCTAATTCTTAAAACTATTTACTTTTTCTTTTACTCGTTCTAATCTATATTCTATTATTTTTCTGAAGCTTTCTTGATTGTATATCTTTTTCTCTTCATTGATTAAATATAAGTAATCAGACCATTTTTTTATTTGATCTAATTGCATGTTTATGTCTGGATTTGAGTAACCTGTCAATATTGCATGCAGTTCTTTTTCTTCATCTGAAATATTTCTCTCCAGCAATTCTTCCAGCATTTGGATTTTTACATGAAAGTGATTATTCATTTGTTCCATTCTTTTTAAAATAGAAACATTTGATTTGTGCCATCGATACTCCAGAAGATCTTCTTTTAGATTTATAATTTTATGTTTTTCTGAAAGCCTGCACCATAATTCGTAGTCCTGTGCAACTCTATATTTTTCATTATAAAAATTATTTTCATCAATGATTACTGATGATCTCATCATAGCAGATGGGTGTATTAATGCATTCATGAAAAATAGAGTAGCTTTTATGTCATTAGAGGTATATGGAATGCATTTTTCATTGTAGCCTGTTTTTGCTGTGATAACATGAGACCCGCAAACAGCAATGTCTGGATTATTTTCTAAAAATTTTACCTGAACTTCAAATCTATTTTTAGCAGAAATATCATCGACATCCATTCGTGCAATATATTTTCCAGTAGCGAAACATATTCCTTCGTTTAATGATTTTGTTATTCCTTTATTAACATCATTGTTCAGCACATTAATTCTTTTATCTTTATGAGAATAGTGATTCAGTATGCCGGGAGTGTTATCGGTTGAGCAGTCATTGATAATGATAAATTCAAAGTTTTTATAGGTTTGATGTATTATGCTTTTAATGGATTCTTCTAAATGGAGTTCGCCATTATGTACCGGCATTAATACTGAAATAAGAGGGGATGTAGGTGTTGGGTGTTGGGTGTTGGGTGCTAGGTGTTGGATATTTTTAGTTGACATAAATAAGAGTTTTGGTGAACTTATGGTCCTGTTAATTAATTTTGGATACTCGGGATGTTATGCAAAGCTTGATAAAAATGCCCAAGTTGATATTTATTATTGATTTAAGATTTTTAAGCAAATTCCTACACTATTAAAAAATCCAGATTAATTTATTGAATTGATTATTCTTAAGCATAATATTTTTTACTTTTGGCGGAAGGTAATTTTTAGTCATGGGATGTGATTTATCGTACATGCATACGATTAAACTATCCACAGAAGAGCTTGGCAGTTCAGAAAAAATTTTAACTGGATTTCCTAAAAAATTATTGTGTGAATCATCAAATACTTCTATTAAATTAAGATTCCACTCTTTTATACCTAGATATACTATTTCTGCTAAATCACCTGTACCTATCAAGCCTATGTTTTTAATTTCTTTATTGGCTATTTCTTTGCAAACCTGTGAACTTTTTTTTCTAGCATCATGATAGAACAGCATAGAAAACTCAAGAAATTCATAGGTTAGTTTTACTTTTGCTGATAATCCTTCAGGTGTTAAAAAATATTCCCAATGCCTGGAGTTGAGCTTTTTAATATTCAATAAGCCTTTTAATGCCATTTTTTTTAAAAGAGTATGCGCAAGTTTTACACTGCACCCAAGTTTTGCCGCAGCGATTCTATTGTTGAGTGTAGGAGTTAATTCAACGTGTTTTAGTATTTCCAGTTCAAAAAGATTGTTTTTATCAATACTCATTTATATACTTAAGAGTGACTTTTAAGTGCTTGTAGTTCTAATTATTTTTCTTGGAGATTTATGAAATGAAATGGTATTTTAAAGCGTTAACAAATTTTAGATTTAAAGGTAGAGCATGCAGAAAAGAATACTGGCTGTTTTGCCTCTTTAATATAGTAATTATTTTGTTACTTGATTTTGTAATACCCAGTATCCTTTTTCCATCTTTAGAGTCATCTTTGTTATTTGGTGCTAATTTAATTTTATGGATAGTATCTTTACTTTATTTTCTTTGGGTTTTTATTCCCGGTATCACTGTTGTTGTTAGAAGGCTTCATGATACAGGGCGAAGCGGATGGTGGTATTGGATTGTACTTATTCCAATTATTGGTGTTATTATTCTACTTATTTTTATGTTGCTACCCTCTTCTGAGGGCTTGAATAAATATGGTAATCCATATGGTGAAAACGACAGCGGTTTTATTCCTCCTGTGATAAATCATGATATAAATAGTGAGATTGCAAAGAGTGTAAGCGGGTTACCTGAAACTGAATTTCACAAAAAGAAATTATCATTGAATAAACCAGTTTTAAAGCAAAATTCAAAAATAGAAATTTTTTGTCCAAGATGTAATACTAAATATAAAGTTGACTCAAGCTTGATGGGAGCTGAAAGTGAATGTAAGGCTTGCGAGTGTAAATTTATTATTAATTCAAACCTTATTTATAATAATGACTCTAGCAAATTTTCTATAAAGTGTCCAATGTGTGAGCATAAGTATGAGTTAGATTCTAACTTGAAGGGGCGAAAGGTTTCATGTGCGAACTGCGATACTTTATTTATAGCCTGAGCTTAGTTGACGGTTGATCGTTGTTAGTTGATAGGGAAATTTTATGATAGTATAGGAACTTGCTCGAAAGTAATTAATGATGTTGGATAAATTAGTTCAAAACTCAAAACCTAGCATTCACACAAAGTGTGGTAATCTTAGCAGGCTCCGCCACATCAATTTTACTTAAAAAGATGATAAAGTATTAAATTACTTCTTATCGTTACTAGTAGTAACGTTACCATATTTGGTGTGGTTTTTCAATAGCGTAACCCCCTAAAAAAGTTATTATAATAAAAAAAATGTTTTTTGAGGTTGTTTACCTTTTAAATGGGTCAATTTTATATTATTATCATAATTATATCTTTAGCATGCAAACATTAATAATAAGAATACTTTAGTTAAAAATATGACCAATAAACTGAATTTTGAAAAATTTCCAAAACATATTATAGAGCCTGTAATACTGGCTGAATCTAAAAAATATTTGATAAAAATAGCTGAAAATCAGGAAGAAATCGATAAAACTTTGCGGCTTAGGTATGAAGTTTTTTATGTCGAGCAAGGGCATGGTCTTGATAGCAGCAAGGAAGACGGTATAGATCTGGATAAATATGATGAGTACTGCCTGCATCTTATTGTATTAAATAAAGAAACTAATTTACTTGTAGGTACATATAGAGCGCATTTAGGATCTGTTGCTACTAAATCTATAGGCTTTTATTCCGCTGATGAATACGAAATGAAAGGTTTAGATAAAATTGCTGCTATTAGCATGGAAGTTGGTAGATCGTGTGTAACAAAAGAGTTTAGAAGAGGTGCTGCGGTATCGCTACTTTGGGGCGGGTTGGCTACGCTAATGAGGCGAGCCCAATTAAGATACCTATTTGGCTGTGTTAGTTTTGACGAATACAATCCAGCAGCAACATGGGCCGTTTATGAACATTTAAAAAGAGAGAATCTGATTTCTGAGTTGATAGATGGGCATCCACAAAAAAATTATATACTTGAGCGTCCAGCCGAGTGTGAAATTCAGAAATATTTAGATGATATTCCAAATACTTTCAAAAATCATGTGCCGCCATTATTAAAAGGATACTTAAGACTTGGAACAAAAATTGCAGGACTGCCTCTTTATGATCCCGAGTTTAAAACAATTGATTTTCTTATTATTCTAGACTCATTTAATCTTCCTGAACGATACGCAAAGCATTATAACTTACAGAACGGAGTATAATGTTTATACATGCTTTCGTTTTTTGTGTAATTTTACCATAAATAATAGAAAATTCTTCAAAAGTAATTCATTATGGGAACGACTAGATTAATTCTTCGCATTTTTTTATTTATTGTTATTAGCCTTATTATCCTGCCTTATGCAATGATTGTCGGTGCAGGAAAATGGAACGGTATTAAACGCATTTCATACGTTTCTAAATTTTGGTGCTATTGTGTTGCTAAAATATTAGGGTTGAAGATTGCTGTATATGGCGATCCAGCTAAAATTAAAGGTATGATTGTTTCAAATCATTTAAGTTATATAGATATTTTTTTGCTTGGGGCAGTTTTTCCGCTTAGGTTTGCGGCAAAGTCAGAAATATCAAAATGGCCTTTTTTAGGCTATATTTTAGGAAGGTCCAAGCCAATATGGGTAGACAGAAGCTCTAAGAAAGGTGCGGTGAAAACTATGAATGAATTTATCCAAACGGTAAAAAATAATATTCATGTTATTAGTTTTCCTGAAGGAGCGATAAGCGATGGAGAAAGCAGTTTACTCATGTTTAAATCAACTTCATTTGAAGCTGCCATTAGAGGTAGATTTCATATTACACCAGTGTTAATAAAATATAAAGATAATGATAAAATTTGCTGGTATAAAGATGAAACTTTAGTAAAGCATGCAGGTGTGGTTTTAAAAATGAAAAATATTTATGCTGATTTATATATTCTGCCTACTATGCTACCGGATGAAAATGATGATAGAAAATCTTTCTCAAAAAAAGTTTATGATATTATGAATAGTAAATATATGGAATTGGTAAATTAATATTATATTGTTTTACTGGCTGGGGGAATGGGTGATGAAAAGTTGCTAATTAATTTAAAAATAAATTATATAAAATATAAAAATATTTAAGGAGAATTATGGGAGTGCCAAGCGAAGCTGGTACGAATAAGTTGGCTAATCCAACCTAGATAAAGTTTAACCAACAATCTAGAACCGAACCTCACGTGTAGCAAGGTAACAAGTTACATGAAGCTGAGGAAAGG
>Ga0233431_1002322_pt1 | contig 27087 bp, 21 predicted proteins | sample SI_118_April2016_FD_179867 | JGI IMG/M metagenome (GOLD analysis project Ga0233431, IMG submission 179867) | Seawater microbial communities from Saanich Inlet, British Columbia, Canada - SI_118_April2016_200_MG | ecosystem: Environmental > Aquatic > Marine > Inlet | place: Canada: British...
AAAACATATTAATTCAGGTGTGACCAGCTGTTTTTTTCAAAACCAAGAAAACTCTTACTTTTAACGCTAGCACATTTTGCTGTTCTTTAAAGCATTAATGCCTGATTTTTTGATGCGATTGCCCTGGGTAAGAGAAGCGGGTGTTGGCATTTTTAACTCCTTGATGATAGGTGATAGGATGAATATGCAAATGAATCTGGTAGCCGTGAAGTTCTTGAAAAATCTAGCAAATTGAAGAACTCTTTTCAAGCGCTATCTTATATATAATCAGTAATGTCCGGTTAGGATTTTGCAGACTAAAAGCTGAATGACAAATCCAGTCTCTGCGCATAAGGATTTAAAGATTTTCTAGGTTTGCTTCACGAAAAACCGCCAAACTCGCCTACCTCACTCAGACAGGGATTATTTTCGCTACGCTAAACTAAGAAAATCTTATAAATCCTTATAAGCTCGATCCAGGATTCATCATTCAGCTTTCTGCAAAAGCCTAACGGGACATTGATGACATACGATCCCTAATCATGATCTTGACTTATCTCCATCATTCAATAATTATTAGGAGCAGTTGAACAAAGGAGTGTCGTTTTGAAAACGATAGTCCCCTTTACATCTGAATACTCTCTGTCGAGATAAACAGTATTTTTTTTATTTTATAAAAAAGGGAAAATCATGACACAAACGAAAAAAATAGCATTGATCGGAGCTGGTACGATGGGTTCGGCTATTGCGCAACATTTTTTAATGAAAGGTTTGGATGTGGTGCTGCTGGATATCAAACAGGAAATGCTGGATAAAGGCCGGAAACAGATAGATGATTCATTGGCCGAAGCCATCAAGCGGAAAATTATTACAGAGCAGGAACAGCAGGCCATCTTGTCCAGGTTACAAACAACCACCGTTTATCAGGATTTGGCCGACCGGGAGTTTATTGTTGAAGCGGTTTTTGAGAACTTTGAGATTAAGAAAAAGGTATTTCACGAAATTGAGAAAGTTGTTTCACCGGAGTGCTGGATCGGCTCCAACACCTCTTCGTTTCCCATCACAGAACTGGCTGCCGACCTGGCACACCCGGGAAGATTCATTGGTGTTCACTACTTTTTCCACGCTGCCAAAAACAAGCTGATTGAGCTTATCCCCGGCCAGAAGACATCCGCTGAAATGGTAAAACGGTTGGAAGATCTTTATTTCTCAATTGATAAAGCGCCTATTGTAGTCAAGGATGCCCCCGGTTTTGTGGTCAACAGATTCTTTGTCCCCTGGTTGACTGAGGCGACTCGTCTACTGGAAGAAGGTTTTGGAAGTATCTCATTTATCGACCAGGTAGCTGTTGAGACCTTCAAAGTTGGCATAGGTCCGTTTGCCTTGATGAATGCCACGGGAGTTCCGATTGCGTTGCATTCGGCCGAGACCCTGGCGGATGCCTTCGGTCCGATGTACTCTCCCGCAGAAATTTTGCGCCGGCAAGTTGAAGCTGGCATCGACTGGGATCTGGATTCGACGGAAAGCAGGGAAAACAATGGGGAAGTCGTCAGAGAAAGGTTACTGGCTATGACGCTTGGTGTCGCCGCACAGCTGGTTAGTGAGGGAGTTGGGGATGCTTCGGCCACGGATCTGGGAGCACGCATCGGGCTCCGTTGGCCAAGTGGTCCTTTCGAGCTGATGAATGAGATCGGCGTGAAAGAATTGTCAAAGATGGTTGCCGGCGCGTTTGGCAAGTTCGGTGTTCCGGTCCCGGTCCTGTTCGAAAAAACAGATCAACAACAGGTCACTGTAGAACATGTCAAAAAGCATGTGATCGGATCTACCGGTATTATTGAGTTTAACAGGCCGGATGCGATGAATGCACTGAATGTCGTCGTAGTGAATCAGCTTTCAGAATGCTTTGACGCATTGGAAAAGGATTCCCGGGTTGAACGAATACTCTTTTTCGGCCGGGGGAAAGCGTTTGTAGCAGGGGCAGACATAAAGTTCTTCGTTACCAACATTGCCAACAACACCCTGGACAATATCTACAACTTTACTGCTGACGGTCAGGCTGTACTGGAGCGCATATCCAACTCAAAAGTCAAAACAGTTGCCTACATAAATGGATTGGCCCTGGGTGGTGGGCTGGAAATTGCGTTGGCCTGCCAGGAACGTATCTGCACCGAACGCGCCCTGATGGCGTTCCCGGAAACCGGTATTGGAATTTATCCGGGATTAGGTGGCACGCAACGGACAACCCGTCTGATAGGTAAGGGGTTAACCAAGTTTATGCTCAGTACTGGAGCGATGGTGACGGCCAAACAAGCCCTGGCGTATGGATTAGTGGACGCCCTGGTGGAGCAGATTACGGGCCTGGACGCAATCGCAGAAATTTCTTATGAAAAACAGAAAAAACCAGAACTGAATTTTCCTGAGAGCTCTTTTGCTGATTTTGACGGAGCCATAACTTCCAAAGTATTTGAACAGCCTGATCTTGAGAAATATAAAAAAGGAATCGGCCGGAAAGCACCGTTAGCTTTGAAAAAAGCGCTGGAATTAGTGGATGAGGGTGCAGAATTGGAACTATCCAAGGCACTTGAGCTTGAGATGGGCTCTTTATATGAGATATTCTCAACTGCCGATGCCAGAGCAGGGCTGGAGAGCGTTATTTATCGAAAGAAAGTTGAATTTACAGGTTCATAGATCTGTCTGCGCAGTTCCCACCATTTTGCAATTACTGCAGAATGGTGGAGATCACGACTTCAAAATCCTTTCAGAAGACGGTTCCGACACCCACTGAAATTCTGACCTGAACGATCCCTTTCCTGAGTAAACTTTCTGTTTTTAAAGTACACCGCTCAGATTTCGCGTATCTCCGTTTGGCTCGTGAAGTCGCTGGCATGGTGTGTTCCATATCACGATGAAAAAGCGCTTGCGACACTGAAAGATTGTGGCTGCTGCACTCCCTTCTGGAAGAGAGAAAAGTGGCTTGGAAAAATGCATGCTGAAGGAATCGAATCGTGGTGGAGTGTATACAACAGGCTGTTAGCAAGGCCCATTCTTTTTTTACCAGTTAGTGGTTATTCGCTTGACGGTTTAGATTCTCATAATTACATTATAACCATATTGCAGTTACGATGTTATCATATAGGTCAGCGAAAATTTCCAGGGAAGTCACTTTTTTGAACGTTCTACTCTGATATTTATTATAGCTTGCAAACAGGCGGTAAATGATTCAGTACCTCAACTGATCCCTCGCAACCAGCAGCAAAAATTAATTAGATGACTGAGAAAGAAACAGTAGACAAAAAAACAACAGCCGGAGACAGAAAACCAAACTCTCAAGTCAGATTTGAGGTTTGGGGTGAAGAGATGATCGAGAAGGAGGTTAAAGCTGCGGGTCACAGTGGCAGGGTGTATCTGCCACCAAACTGGGTTGGTCATAAAGTCAAAATTATCAGAATCGATTAGGGAACCTCCTTTATTTCGGAGAATTGATATTCAATATTTAAATTTTGAAAAAACGTGATGAATGAAAAAGTGGAATTGAACTACCCGGCTTTAAGATACCATAATCATACCGTTTGATTCATCAGCTAACCAGGAATATTCGCAATATGAATGAGTTAAGAGTCAGGAAGTTGGAAGTAGGGGATGTTGAAGCCATCGGTCGGATACAGGCTACCATTACCAAGGATGATGAATTGCTGGAATTCCGGCAACAAATCAAAAACCAGATCAATGAGCCGGAGAAAACCGGTATTGTGGCAGAAGCTGATGGACAAGTTGTCGGCTATATGGTCAGTCAGCTGATTTTTGGTGGGTTCGGCATTAAAAAAAGTGCTTGGATCACCTTGTTGGGGGTGGACCCGGATTGCATGGGTCAGGGAATCGGGAGAAAACTGGCTGAAGAGATGTTTAAGATTTACAGGAAAAACAACGTCAAAGAAGTTTACAGCTCGGTATTGTGGGATTCCACAGATCTTTTGTCCTTTTTTAAAACTCTTGGTTTTGAGAGGAGTCGGTTTATCAATCTTAACAAGAAACTGGGGTGACCCGGTCAGACATGATTTAAGTGGATTCTATTTGTTTCAGCCAGCGTGAGCAAATGAGAAAATGATCGGATCGTACATACGATTTGGATCCAGTATTTTGAAGTAATATAGAGGGGGAAAAATGAGATATGGAGAAACAGGATTTAATCTGGAAATTGATCTAACCCGAGGAAACATTGAGAAGTCAGCGACTGACCCAAAAGATACCGAGCTTTATCTGGGGGGGCTGGGTACAAACGCCAAGATATTGTGGGATAGGGTTCCGCCTGAAGTTAAACCCTTTTCTCCTGAGAATCTCTTAATCTTCAGTGCCGGTCTTTTATGTGGTACACCTGCCACCGGTTGTAATCGTACCATTGTCTCGACCATTTCGCCCCAGACCGAATTAATGGCGTTTTCAATGATGGGTGGGTTTTGGGCACCGGAATTAAAATATGCCGGTTATGACAAGATCATCTTTCGCGGTAAATCCCCGGATCTGGTCTATTTGTGGATCAACGATGACAAGGTGGAGCTGCGGGATGCTTCTCATCTGGCAGGTAAAGGAGCCATTGAAACCGCAGAAATTATCCGCGAAGAGCTAAAGGAGCCGAAAGCCCAGGTGGCAGCCATCGGTCTGGCTGGCGAAAACAGGGTTTTCTATGCCTCCATCGAGCAGGGCAGGGCCAGTGCAAGTCGGGGCGGAGTTGGAGCCGTTATGGGAGACAAAGGGATAAAGGCAATTGTCGTGCGTGGAACAAAGGACATTAATCTCGCCAAACCCCTTGAATACCTCGAACTCTGCGACGAAGTGCTGGAATATATAAAGTTCCGGGAAGAAAATCCTGTCAAAGGTGTCATGGCCATACTAACAGGACTGGGTTCACCACAGGAGATGAAAGTCCACGATGAAAAATGGCACACCGAGAATTTCATGTGGGGAAATTCTCGCGAACGCAGAAGAGGGTTTTGGACTGAAGAGATCGCAACCGAATGGAAGGATACTTTGGAGAGTGCTACCACAAGGTTCGTCAGTTGCTATAACTGCCCGATGGAATGCGGAGCAACGCTTTCCCTGCCTGGGCTTCCAACCTACATGATGAAATGCTTCTCGAAACTGACCTATACGATGGCTGCTTTTTCAGACCTGGACTTTGGATTGAGAATCGCCCAACGGGCTACAGAGTACGGTGTAGACGCCTACTCGGCGCCGCAGATTATGGCCTTCGCCCTTGAACTTCTCGAAAATGGTGTTTTAACGGATGATGATTTTCCAGGAATGCCGGAGGACAGTGAAGGGCGATTCTATTGGCTGCTTGACAGTATCGTTCGACGGGAGGGAATCGGAGATGCCCTTGCGAACGGGACCTATTGGGCGGCTAAGGAGATTGGCAACGGAGCGGAGAAATATGCACACAATACGATTAAGAAACATGAGCAGTTGCCGCTCAAGCTCTCCATGCTGAATCCCATTTATTTCCTGATGTATGCAACCGGTGAGAAGATAAACATTACGCAGATTGAAGGGCAGTTTCCCCAGGGGCCTTTCCCCGAAAGAGAAGCGAGAGAAGAGTTTGTAGCGGATTGGTTCCAGGTTCCCGACGATAAATTCAAACAGATTTTTCTGGACTGGGAACCACGCGGCGAAAATTCAATGCCTTACTACCCGACAGTCGATATGTGCTGTGATATAGTCGATTGGCAAGAGAAGATGCACTACATTGACGACGCCCTCGGCATGTGCGCCGGCTTGTCGTCCTTTCCCCTGAAACCGCCCTACCATATTCACAATTACCCGAAGTTCTTCTCAGCGGGAGCCGGATTTGATATGGATGAAGAAAAGCTGTCCCAGGCAGCCAAGCGATACCGGACGTTGGTCAGGGCCATCAATATCAGAAGGGGTATGAGAAGGAAAGACGATAAACCGCCAGAGAACCATTGGAAGAAAAGATTTCCCGAACTGGAAGAGGAACTCCTGGATACCTATTACAAATTTAAGGGGTGGAATAAAGAGGGTATCCCGACTAAAGAGTCACTTCATGAACTGGGACTGGACTATGTGAGCAAAGACTTCATAGAAAGAGGGATCCTGACGGATAGTGAAGATACATCTTCCGAAGAGACGTCTGCTTAAAAAAAGAAATAGCGAAGGGGGTATGAACCGTGGAAGGCGAGAAAGAAAAGAAAATAATTAAAACAATCAGAATTGATGTTGACAAATGCAATGGTTGCCGGGCATGTGAAGTGATCTGCTCCGCATTTCATGCAACACCGAAATATAGTAGTAATAACCCGGCCAGAGCCCGTATTCGAGTGATTCGCGATCCGCTGGCAGACATTTATATTCCCGTATACGCTGGTGAGTATGCTGTCGCCGAATGTGCCGGCAGAAATAAATATACGATTGATGGAAAAGAGTACGACGAATGTGCTTTCTGCAGGGCTTCCTGCCCATCAAGAGCTGAGTTCATTGAACCCGATTCCGGCCTGCCATTGAAATGCGATATGTGCGAGGGTGAAGAAGAGCCCCTCTGCGTGAAATGGTGCAAAGCAGACGCCTTGATTTATGAAGAACGGGAAGAGGAGGTTGAGGAGCGGGTGGAGCAGGAGGTACAGGAGGATTTGGAGATCGGCATGGAATCGATGGCAGACAAATATGGATTACAGAAATTAAAGGATGCGATTGAACGACTGTCAAACAAGGACAAAAATTAAGGCCAAAAAAAATTACGAGGATAGAGACAGATTGTGGAAACAGTACCTCCTTTCATAGAAGTCATTGAAGAGATCAAAGAGGTTGGTGGAGAAGGATTTAAGCGTTGCTTCGAGTGCGGATTGTGCGATACGGTCTGCCCCTGGAACAAAGTCAGAAATTTCAGTATTCGCAAAATAGTTCGTGAAGCGACTTTTGGCCTGTCTGAGATCGAAAGCGAAGATATATGGCGCTGTACGACCTGCGGAAGATGCCCACAACGTTGCCCGAGAGGGGTAGAGCAGATAGAAGTAGGTGTATCCCTGCGCCGGGTCGCATCCAATTATGAAGTTTTTCCGGCTTCTGTCAAATCTGCCCGTACCGCCAGGGCCAGCCTGATATCTGAAGGGAATCCCCTGCAGGGAGATCGAAAAACCCGGGCAGACTGGGCTAAAGATCTACCCTTGAAGACGTACGAAGAGGGGATGGAAGCCCTGTTTTTTGTCGGCTGCTATCTCAGCTATGACCCGAGAATGAGAAAAGTGGCAGTTGCCACGGCCAATATTCTGAACAAGGCGGGCATAGAATTCGGGATACTGGGCGACAAGGAAAGCTGCTGTGGCGAAAGTATTCGCAAGACAGGCAGCGAGGAAGTTTTCAAACAGCTGGCGAAGGATAATATCAAAACCTTTGTCGATAACGGTGTGAAGAAAATTATTGTTGCCTCCCCGCATTGTTACCACACCTTTAAAAATGAATACCCGGAATTTATGGTCCATTTTGAAGTGGTTCATATGGCCCAGTACATCTTTGAACTGATCAATGAGGGCAGGCTTGAACTCACAGGAGAGTTTGCAAAGAAAGTCACCTACCATGATCCATGTTACCTGGGACGACACAATAGTATCTATGATGAACCCCGGGATGTTTTAAAAAAGATACCGGGTTTGGAACTGAATGAAATGGCGGAGTCCCGCAGAGACAGCCTGTGCTGCGGTGGCGGTGGCGGCAGGATCTGGATGGACACGCCCAAAGAAGACAGGTTCTCCGACCTTAGATTAAAACAGGCCCAGGAGGTTGGTGCTGAAGTGCTGGTGACTGCCTGCCCATACTGCATCACCAATTTCGAGGAGAGCCGCCTGAATCTGGAGTATGAGGATGTTCTGGAGATCAAGGACATTACAGAAATCGTCAGTGATCTACTGTAGAAAGGTACATTGAAATAAAAGGTCCAAATCGATCCGTAACGAGTACCAAGGACCCCATAAATATGTTGAGGAGATAGAAAGTGGATAATGCAGTGATACCAAGAGACGTGGTTGAACAATTTTCCAGCAGTCTTGGAGAAAGTAATTTTGGGGACGTCATCGTTGTGGGTGGCGGAATCAGTGGTATTCAAGCCTCACTTGATCTTGCAGATGCGGGTTTCAAAGTTTACCTGGTCGAGAAAGGGCCGAGCATTGGCGGGCATATGGCCCAACTTGACAAGACTTTTCCCACCAATGATTGCTCCACTTGAATTCTCTCACCAAAACTGGTCGAGGTCGGCCGGCACCCAAATGTAGAGATTCTGACATTTACCCAGGTTGTCACTGTTGAAGGGGAAGCAGGTGACTTCAAGGTCACCCTGGTCAAGCAACCCAGATACATTGATGAAGAGAAATGCACGGGTTGTGCGATCTGTATGGAGTACTGTCCCAAAGAATATCCTGATCAATATAACCAGGGCATATCGGACAATAAAGCGGTCCATGTGTACTTCTCCCAGGCAATACCCCTTGTTTCCTACATTGATGAAAGCTGTCTTTACCTGAAAGAGGGAAAATGTGATATCTGCAGAGGTGTGTGCAAAACGGACGCTATCGATTTCAAACAAGTACCTGAGAAGAAGGAAGTAAATGTCGGAGCCATCATTCTCTCTTTTGGGATTGAGCCTTATGATCCGATGGTGAAAGAGGAATATGGCTATCGAAAGATGCAGAACGTGGTTTCCAGCATGGACTATGAGAGACTGCTGTCTGCCACCGGGCCCTATGAAGGTGAGGTCCTGCGTGCTTCCGATCAGAGACATCCGAAAAAAGTTGCCTGGCTGCAATGCGTCGGTTCCAGAAAGGTCACGCCGGATGAGAACAGTTATTGTTCCGGTGTCTGTTGCACCTATACACAGAAACAGGTGATTCTGACAAAGGATCATGACGAAGAGGTAGATTGTACAGTCTTCCACAACGATATTCGCTCCTTCGGTAAGGATTTTGAGCGCTACTATGATCGGGCCAAGCAACTACCAGGCGTTGAATTCATTCGCAGCTACGTCTCAATCGTCAGGGAGATCCCGGAGAGCAAAAATGTCGTGATTCGGTACTCGACACCCAACGAAGGTGTGAAAGAAGAAGAGTTTGAGATGGTGGTTCTCTCCGTTGGACTGAATCCGCCCACTGAACACATAAAGCTCGCTGATACCTTTGGGATTGAGCTCAATGCGCACGGATTCTGCAAAACACTGCCTGAAAATCCGATCGGGACCTCCAGGACCGGTATCTTCGTCAGTGGGGCCTTCCAGGGACCCACTGATATCCCGGAATCTGTTTTCAGCGCCAGTGGTGCGGGTTCCCAGTGCGGTGAATCCCTTGACTACAGGCGTGGTAAGCTGTCCCAGGAAAGGTTCTATCCACCCGAAAAAGATGTCTCCACTGAGGAGCCAAAAATCGGTGTTTTTGTCTGTCGCTGCGGGACGAATATCGGCAGTGTCGTCAATGTACCGGCTGCGGTTGAAGAAGCAAAAACCCTGCCCAACGTTGTTTACGCCCAGGAGCAGCTTTTTTCTTGTGCAACGAATTCCGCCAAGGATATTACGGCATTGGCAATTGAAAAAGGGCTTAATCGCGTCGTAATTGCAGCCTGCTCTCCCCGGACGTTGGAACCACTGTTCCGGGATACCCTGCGGGAGGCGGGACTGAATCAGTATTACTGCGATATGGCCAATATCAGGGAACAGTGCTCCTGGGTCCATGCCAAACAAAAAGAGGAGGCCACGGAAAAGGCAAATGATATCATTCGTATGTCTGTTGCACGGACCCGTTATTTAAAACCATTGCAGGAGTTTGATCTGCCAGTCAACAACGCGGCACTGGTGATTGGTGGCGGTGTTGCCGGTCTGACCACAGCTCTTTCCATAGCAAAACAGGGACATGAGGTCTACCTACTGGAAAAGGCCAAAGAACTCGGCGGGATGGCACGCAGAATTCACACGACACTAGATGGTATGGATGTTGATGCGGTTCTGGATGATATGATCGCTCAGGTATACAAAAGCCCCCTTGTACATGTATCTCACGAGGCTGTGATCAAGAATGTTGCCGGTTATGTGGGGAACTTCGTCACGACTGTGGAAACAGAAGGTCGGATCAAAGAGCTGAAACATGGCGCTGCCGTCATTGCAATTGGTGCTGATGTTTATGAACCCGTCGAGTATTTGTATGGGGAAGATGAGAGGGTCATGACCCACCTTGAATTGGGAGAGCGAATCGCTGAAAAAGAAGAAGCGATCATCGGAGCCGAGAGTCTGGTGATGATCCAGTGCGTCGGTTGCAGAAATGAGGATAGAAATTACTGCAGCAGGGTCTGTTGCAGCCATGCTGTCAAGAATGCCCTGAAGCTGAAAAAACTGAACCCCGAGATGCAGATTTATGTTCTCTATCGGGACATCAGAACCTACGGATTCAACGAGGATTTTTATCGGGAAGCTTCAGAGAATGATGTCAAGTTCATCCGTTATGAGCCGGAAAATGGACCCGAAGTCGAAGCGACAGTGGAAGAAGGCAAACCCGTGATCAGGGTGACCCTGCCGGATGCCGTTTTGGGTGTGAAGCTGGCAATTGATGCCGATTACCTCTCTCTGGCTGCAGCCGTTCTTCCTTCCGCATCAACGAAACAGGTTGCGAAACAGTTCAGGGTGACCTTGAGTCCGGATGAGTTTTTCAAAGAGGCCCATGTCAAATTGAAGCCGGTAGCTTTCGCCACAGACGGGGTTTATCTGTGCGGAACGGCCCACTATCCCAAGCACATCACGGAAACGATTAACCAGGCGTATGGTGCTGCCGGGCAGGTTGTATCGCTTCTTTCCCATGAAACCATCTCAGCCTCAGGTTCCGTTTGCGAGGTCGTAGAAAACGATTGTGTTACCTGTGGCGCTTGTATTACGGCATGTAAATATGAAGCCATTGACTTTATTGACACTCCAAACGGAAAGAAGGCCAGGGTGAATCCCATTCTCTGTAAAGGGGATGGTGTCTGCAGTGCAAAATGTCCCACAAAAGCAATCGGATTGAAGCACTTTACCGATGACGCGCTTTTGAGCCAGATCGATGCGGCGATGACTGAGGAAGAAATAATGGAACAGATTGATGCGACGGTTTAAGAACACTAAAAAAATACGCGGTACACACCCGCGTCGCAACAACAATTTAAATAATGCCGGGGTACGGTCCCGTGTCTTTCATGAAGCCGTTGAAATCCAAGATCCGTTTCAAGATGATCTATGGCTCATTTCGCTGAAACCCCAAACTCGCTACGCTCAAACAGGTGGGGTTTCGGTCGCTCAATTTCGCCATGATCATCTAAGAAACTCCTCTAAGCGATTCCAACAGCTTCATGAAAGACCCTATTTTCAGCTTTTTAGTCTCTGTGAACTCCGTGTCCCTGTGGTGAACTTTTTTTCATATAAAGGAGATACAATTAAATGAGTGCAGCTCTTGAATTTAAACCGAAAATACTGGGTATTGTCTGTCATTGGTGAGCATATGGTGCTGCTGACATGGCTGGAGTTTCCAGGCAACAATATTCAAGTGAAATCAGGCTGATTCGGGTCATGTGTTCCGGAAGAATCGACCTGGAGCATATACTCAGAGCCTTCTCGAATGGACATGATGGGGTGCTGATTGGCGGTTGCCGCTTAAATGAGTGTAATTACGTCACCCACGGCAATTACGATGCCCTGAGCAATACCTACCTGTTTGGGAAAATAATGGCGCACATCGGCCTGAAACCGGAGAGGCTGGGCATCGAATTTATGTCTGGAAGTGATGGCAACATTCTGGTTTCCGTTATTAATGAATTTACAGAAAAGGTTAAGGCGCTGGGACCTATTGGCAAGGCCGAAGGTTTGGATAAAAAAGATTTGAAACGAAAACTTCAAGCCGTCGGAAAAATAATACCCTTCCTTAAGCTGGTGGAACGGGAGAAGCTGAGAGTACCGGTCAAATCAGAAGAAGCGTATCGTGAATTCTATACCGGCGACGAGTTAAACAGGATTTTTGATGACCTGATTGTGGATAAGATGACAATCAGTCAAATATTGTTGCTGCTTGGGGAAAAACCGCTTTCAACAGGGGAAATTTCTGAGATTCTGAGCCTGAATCCATCTGAAGTATCAAAATACATGGTCAGTTCATCAAAGCACGGACTGGTCAGCTACGATGTGGAGCACAAGCGCTACGCGCTGACTTAAAGGTCGGCTCATAAATTAGTTCACATTCTGTTTGCAAAATGTCCAGTGCTTTAAGGACTTTTGCAAATAGATTATGTGAAGTTATTTATGAACGATCCCTAAGCGAAAAAAATGGAAAACTAATATGGATATTGATAGAATAGATCAGATCATCGAGAAACATGAGGGCGCTGCCAGTTCACTCATTCAGGTATTGCTGGATATTCAGAGTGAGAATCACTGGTTGCCGAAGGCCGCCTTGAAGCAGGTCAGCGAAAAACTGCAGGTTCCCTTACTCCAGGTACAGCATGTCGCTACCTTTTATAAAACCTTCAGTCTGGTTCCAAAAGGACGTCATGAAGTCAACATTTGTATGGGCACCGCCTGTCATGTGCGCGGTGCAGGTCGTGTTCTCGACAAGGTGGAAGAGCTGACCGGGATCAAGCCGGGTGAAACAGACCTGGACTTGAAGTTCAGCCTGGAAACTGTCAACTGCGTGGGGTGCTGCGCTCTTGGACCGGTCATGGATATCAATGGGAAGACACACGGAAAGATCTCACCAACCAAAACAGAAAAGCTGTTGAAAAGCTATGAGTAAGGAAGGAACATGCCAAGTATAAAATCGCCAGACGAACTGGAAGCGTTCAGGAAGAACGTCTTGTCAAACAGGGATCCATCAAAGCCCAGCATTACGCTATGTTCCGGGACAGCCTGCCATGCGACAGGCAGCAAGGAAGTTGCTGCCGCGTTTGAACAGGAATTGGAACAACAAGGTATGAAGACCGACATTAATTTTAGAAAAACCGGTTGTCACGGGTTTTGTGAGAAAGGGCCCATTGTCATTATTGATCCTGAGGAAATCTGCTATCTCCAGGTAACGCCCAAAGACGTTCCTGATATTATAGGTCAGACCATCAAGGAGAAAAAGGTTTTAGACCATTTACTCTATACGGACGCAATCACGGGTGAAAAAACTGCCCTTGAATCAGAAATACCCTTCTACAAGCACCAGCAACGTAATGTATTCGGACCCAACAGACGGATTGATCCCAGGAGTATTGAGGATTATATTGCCATTGGCGGTTTTCAGGCCCTGCCTAAAGCACTGTTGGAGATGGCACCGGATGAGATTATCGCCGAAGTGAAAGCTGCAAATCTAAGGGGCCGAGGTGGCGGTGGATTCCCGGCAGGACAGAAATGGGAATTTGCACGAAATGCCCCAGGGGAGCAGAAGTATGTTGTCGTCAATTGCGACGAGGGAGACCCGGGGGCATATATGGATCGGTCACTGATGGAAGGAAATCCGTTTGTGGTACTGGAGGGTCTGCTGATCGGAGCCTATGCCATCGGTGCCAGTGAAGGTTATTTTTATGTTCGTCAGGAGTACCCCCTGGCCCGCAAAAATCTGGATATTGCGATTGGTCAGGTTGAGGAACTGGGTCTTTTAGGTAAAAATATCCTGGGGTCTGGATTCGATTTTAACGTCCACGTGCATCGAGGGGCTGGCGCCTTCGTTTGTGGTGAAGAAACAGCACTGCTGATGTCCCTGGAAGGCAGGGCGGGAGAACCAAAGTCGCGCCCTCCCTATCCCGCTATCAAAGGGCTCTGGGGTAAGCCGACCAATATTAATAATGTGGAGACATGGGCCAATGTTCCGCTGATTATCAATGAAGGAGCGGGCGCGTTAACCTCCATCGGCACCGAAAACAGCAAAGGGACGAAGATCTTCTCCCTGGTCGGAAAAATTAACAATACCGGCCTGGTGGAAGTGCCCATGGGCATCACTCTGGAGGATATTATCTACAAGATCGGTGGTGGTATCCCCGGAGGCAAGAAGTTCAAGGCAGTGCAGACCGGGGGACCGTCCGGAGGATGTATCCCCGAGAATATGCTTGATTTGAAAGTTGGGTTTGATGAACTCAGCAAAGCAGGTTCAATGATGGGTTCAGGTGGTATGATTGTGATGGATGAAGATACCTGCATGGTCGACATCGCCAGGTACTTCATCGATTTCCTGACGGATGAATCGTGCGGCAAGTGCGTCCCCTGTCGTGAAGGCTTGAGGCAGATGCACAAGATTCTGACCCGCATCACCGAGGGAAACGGAAAAGAGGGCGACATCGAACGTTTGCAGGAAATCGCCGAGACTGCCAGGGAGGCCTCACTGTGCGCCCTGGGTAAGACTTCCGCCAACCCGTTTTTGAGCACCTTCCACTACTTTAAAGATGAGTACGAGGCACACATCAAGGAGAAGCGGTGTCCCGCCTTATCCTGCAAGGAGTTGATCTCGTTCTATATTGATCCGGATAAATGCGCGGCATGTATGATTTGCATTAAAAAGTGTCCTGTTGATGCAATCGATGGTGCCAAGAAAAAAATCCACATTATTGATCAGGCGGAATGCACGAATTGCGGAACCTGCTTTGACGTTTGCCCCTCAAAATTTGATGCGGTTGTGAAGTTTTCAGGCGTGCCGGTTCCGCCTCCCATCTCTGAAGAAGCAAGAATGATCAGCAAAAAGAGCAAATAAAATGAGTGAAATTCTGATACAGATTGACGGAAAAGAAGTTAAAGCCAGGGAAGGGATGACCGTCCTGGAGGCAGCTAAAGGAGCGGGGATATTTATACCCACCCTTTGTCACCACGAACAATTGGAGCCCTTCGGCGGGTGCCGGATTTGTATTGTGGAAACGGAAAGCGGTGGCAAGACAATGCTGGCTGCTTCCTGTGTTTATCCGGTAGAAGAAAATATGGTCGTCAATACCAGATCTGAGAAAATAGACAGAATTCGCAAATCTCTTCTGGAACTCTTGATGGCGCATGCTCCGGATTCCCCGCAATTGAATGAATTGGCCGAAGAATATGGCGCAGACAGAGATCGTTATGAAAAAGAAACCTCGTTTTGCATTCACTGTGGTTTATGTGTCAGATATTGTGCCGAGGTCGAAAAGAAGGATGCCATTGGATTTGTTGACAGAGGTGTGAGGAAGGAAATCAGTTTTGTTCCGGAAATAGCCTCCAGGGAGTGCAACGCCTGCAAGAGATGTTTTCCACTCTGCCCGACATCATATCTCCAGGCTGCATTCGTGCTGACTGAATCCTTCTCGTTTCCGAGCGAATCTTCCGAACACAAATAAGCAGGAGGACAAATTGAAAATTCTTACAACGGTAAAAAAAGTAGTTGATGTGGAACTGACCATTCATGTGCAGGATGGCGCCATAGTTGAAGATGGTTTGCAGTATGTGATCAATGCCTGGGATGAAAATGCGGTGGAAGCCGCCGTCCAGCTGAAGGAAAACAGCGGTGCAGAAACAACCCTGGTCAGCATTGGTGGTAGTGATAACACCGATATGATCCGTAAGTGCTATGCCATGGGAATTGAGAATGGAATTCATATAGATGAACCGGCCCTGGTAAACGCCGATTCTTCGACCTATGCCAAAGTGCTGCAAAAAGTGGTTGAACGGGGCGGTTATGACCTTGTTATCAGCGGAAAGCAGGCCCAGGATACCGATAACGGGCAGACCGGCATTATCCTGGCGGAGTATCTGGGCGTGCCCTGCGTCAGTAATGTGGTTTCAATTGAAGTGGTAGACGACGAGAATCTTAAGGTTTCCCGCCTGGGTGATGCCGGAACTGAAATTATTGAACTGGCCCTGCCCGCCGTGGTTACGGTTAGCGATAGTATTAATGAACCTCGACTGCCCGCGATGCGTGGCATCATGCTGGCAAAGAAAAAGAAAATCGAGGTGATGGATCTGACGGCACTGGGAACTTCAGCTGATGAAGTCGGAAGCGCCGCATTTAAGTCTGAAATTGTTGAATTTATGAAGTCGGAATCCCGTCAGGCCGGACAAAAATTCGAAGGCGCTGCTGCTGAAATTACAGCACAGGTCGTTGAGCTTCTGGCCAATGAAGCAAAGGTGTTTTAATAAGGATGGCTGTCATTCCCTTAAAAAAACAGGAATCCAGTGCTTCTAAAAAAACTATTTGCAAATTCTTGGATCACCGCTTTCACGAGTTTGAAAAAAAGGAGTATTTTTTTATGTGACTGTCTTGCTTAAGCGATATTAAGAAATTCTCCGCAATCTGGATTTGTCAATTCCCCCTTAGAAGGGAGGCAGGGGGATGTTAGATTAATTAAACGAATACACCGAATATGACAACATCCCCCTAGCCCCCTTCAAAGGGGGAATCTATTGTTGATGGCAAGAGATTCCCGGATCCTCGGGGATGACGAAGAGAAAAATTAACCGGATTCATAAAAGGAATACAATATCATGGCTAAAGTACTCGTAATTGCAGACATCAAACAAGGTGTCCTGAAAGGCAGTACCACGGAACTTTTATCAAAAGCCAGAGCCCTGGGAGCAGAAACTGCAGTGGTGGCGATTGGCAGTAATATTCAATCCTTAATTCCCGATCTGGCAAGCGCCGGCTCCGATACGCAGTATATTGCTGATGACCCCAGTCTGGAAATGTTTTCAGCTGGTCCATACGCCTCCTGCGTCGTTGACGCCGCTAAACAGTCTGGTGCCAATCTGATCTGGTTCAGTTTTTCCGAAAGCGGCAAAGCCGTGGCCCCGAGAGTCGCAGCTCAGCTGGATGCTGCTTGTGCGACTGAAATTACAGAGGTGACGCTTGCAGGTGATCAAGTCGAAATCATACGACCTGCCATCGCCAACAAGGTGATACAGCGTGTGAAAATTAATACTGAATTGCTGGTAGCAGTTGTTAGGGCAGGTGCATTTGAAGCTGCCGAAGGCATTACGGGAACCGAAAACGTTGTCACACTTTCTCCACCGGAAAGTGATTTGAAAGCCATCATCAAGGAACTCATCTCAGATGCAAGTGGTGAAATCGATCTGGCTGACGCCGATATCGTGATCTCGGTGGGTCGAGGCGCTAAGGACCAGGCCGGTGTCGATCTGGTCAAAGAGTTGGCGAATGACCTGAAAGCCGGATTTGGTTCCTCGCGCGCGATGGTGGATGGTGGTTTCATGGCCCATAATAAACAGGTGGGGCAGACCGGTAAAATAGTGGCACCGACCCTCTATATGGCCATTGGCATCTCCGGGGCCATTCAGCACCTGGCGGGGATGAACGGCTCAAAAGTGATTCTGGCCATCAATAAAGACGCTGAAGCCCCCATCTTCAACGTGGCGGACTATGGCATTGTAGGAGACCTGTTCGAAGTCGTTCCGATTCTTCGGGAAGAGATTAATAAAATTAGAAATTAGGTAACTACGCACACTTTTTGAAGCCATTGATTCAAAGCCACTCCTCTGGTGGTGTTTGAGAGAAGCTAAGCGACAGCATTGAACGAAAGTAGCACCAGAGAAGTGGCAGATTTATGCAAAGATTACTTTTAAGTTACACATCAACTTAAGCGTTTGATGTGTAACTATATACATTGTGACAAGCTTGCCTTGTTAAGGAGCTGAACAGTAACAGAATTAGTTTAAAGAGGTACATGTGAATCCCCTTTTGATGTCGTTTCTGCTTTTTGTTGCACTGGCGCTGTTCAGCCGCACCATGGTTCAGAAAATCAGGCTGCTGATGGCTCTTGAACCCGCCAACCGAGCCAACCATTTTTTTGAACGACTGCAGAATATGGTCACGATAGCCGTTGGTCAAAAGCGGCTGGTGGGAAGAAAAAAGGAGCGCTCTCCCGGTATCATGCATGCTCTAATTTTCTGGGGATTCTGCATACTCTTAATCCGCAGCCTGAACCTGTACGGAGAAGGGTTTGTTGAAGGTTTCCAACTCCCTTTTCTGAGTGAAGACTATATTGCGGGTTATATCTATCTCGCCCTAAAGGACTTCATCGAAGCCATCGTCTTGTTGATGGTTCTCTATGCTCTTTTTCGCAGGGCGGTTCTGAAACCACAGCGGATGCACAATACCTGGGAAGCCTATTTTGTTTTGGGTATGATTGGGGTTTTGATGATTTCCGATCTTTTATACGATGGCGCCCGGTTTAACCTGATTACAACCTTCCAGAACCCGGACAGCCTTCATTATTTTAACAACCATCGGTTTGGTCCGGAGTTCATCTGGACGCCTGTCAGTGTTTGGGCAGCAGCTCTCATATCCGATCTTAGTGTAGAAGCCAACCAGGCGTTTCTGGTCGGGATGTTCTGGCTGCATATCATCACCCAATTGACCTTTCTGAATTTCCTACCCCTGGGCAAACACTTTCATATCATCACGGCGCTTCCCAATGTGTTTTTAAAGAATCTGGGATATCCCCATGAAAAGACCAGACTGCTGGATTTGGAAGACGAAGCAGCCTGGGAAGACGAATCACTGGGAATCAATCACATCCACCAACTCAACTGGAAACAGGGCCTGGATCTTTATACCTGTACCGAATGCGGTCGCTGTAAAGAGGTTTGCCCTACTTATACCACTGACAAACCGTTAAATCTGCATGACTTCAATGATATTCTGAAATCAGAACTATTTGCGAATGCGGATAAGATCATTAAAAGAGCCCAACTTTCTGCATTCATCAAGCAAGACGGCGATGCTGCGCAGATTGAAGAAATCAAAGGCCAGATTGCCGAACTCAACAGCCAGAAGCAGCTTGTTGGTGATGTGATCTCCGCAGATACGCTTTGGGCCTGTACCACCTGCCGGGCCTGTGAAGAAGTTTGTCCTGTGACCATCGAACATGTTCCCCGCATAGTGGCCATGAGACAGGGGCAGACCTTGATGGCGGAAACCTACCCGAAAGAATTGAACCCCGCCCTCAAAGGACTTGAACGAAACGGAAATCCCTGGGGTATCGGTTATGACAAACGCGCTGATTGGGCAGACGGCCTGGACGTTAAAATGATGGCGGATGACAGCGATGTCGAATATCTGCTCTGGGTTGGCTGTGCCGGCTCATTCGATGATCGGTCCAAAAAGGTCTCAACCAGCCTGGTCAAAATTTTGCAAAATGCCGATGTCAGCTTTGCCATCCTGGGTGTGGAAGAAAAATGTACCGGTGACTTTGCCCGGCGTGTCGGTAATGAGATGCTCTTCCAGATGATGGCCCAGGAAAACATCGAAACCTTGAACAGATACAAGGTCAAAAAAATTATCACGGCCTGCCCCCATTGTCTCAATACACTGAAACATGAATACCCCGAAATGGGCGGAAACTACCAGGTGATCCACCATGCCGAGTTCATCGATCAGCTCGTGCAGGCAGGCAAAATTACCTTGAGCAAATCTTTGGAAGGCGCTCTGACTTACCACGATCCCTGCTACCTGGGACGGTATAATTCGGTTTATGATCAGCCCAGATCAATTTTGCAGTCCATATCGAAAGATGGCTTCAAAGAACTTGATCGCAATGCCAGGGAAAGCTTTTGTTGTGGCGCCGGTGGGGGAAGAATGTGGATGGAGGAGACTATCGGTAAAAGAATCAACCTGGAGCGGGCAGAAGAAATCGTCGGTCAGCATGTCACAAATGTGGCGGTGGCTTGCCCATTCTGCTTGACCATGCTGGAAGACGGCATGAAAGAGTTGGCGAAAGAAGAGGAAATCAAGACCTTGGATATTGCGGAACTTGTTGCGGAAAATATGGTTTAAGGGTCGGCTCAAAAATTACTCAAGTGTTTCCCATTTGCGAAAAGGAAACACGTTGCTGTGGCATTTTGTCTGCAAAATGTCCGGTCTTTTCGGGACTTTTGCGGACAGATTATGCCAAGTTATTTTTGTACGATCCCTGAGTTTCTTTGTGCGATGTTTCTGCTGCAATATATCGTGCTTTTTTGTGGACCTATTATCGCCTAACAGTGACACCTGCTCTTTGGCAATGGAAAAAGTGGGGAATCGAATGCTGTCACTAATCCCTGGCCGACATCAAAGAGTTCGCTCCATGTTAACAATGGTTGTGGAGGGGCTGAATTTGTTCGCGCTGAAGAAATGCATCAATTTGGACTCATTCTTGTCTACCAGGGTGTTTATTTTTTGAACGCCGAGTTCTCTCAAATGATCAATAAATTCATTAATCAACTGCTCCCCGATACCCTTATGCTGGTGTTTGGGAGCAACACCGATGGTATCCAGGGTTGAACCTTGCTGGGAAATCCCGTATTCACCCATATAGAGTTCCCCCATGATAAATCCTATTACTGTTCCATCTTCTTCCTCTGCTACCAGCGACGTGGGTAAATACTCCCTGGATTCAAAAAGTTTTTTAAACTTCAGTTCATAGTACTCCGACCGGGAAACCTTGAGTACTTTCTCATCAATACCAACCACAGCGTCAAAATCATCAGCCTGCATAAGTCTGATTCTAATGTTGTCCTTGTTCATGGGATCTCCTTTCTCTTTAAGATCATATTCAACTACGGTGCACTCTTTTTGCTTTGGCTTCGAAGCGGGGCAATTCGCCTGTTTCTACAATTTCCACTTCCGGCGTGATGGTCATATTCAATTTTATCTTCTCAATCAGTCTTTTTTTGGCGACTTGCAACTCCGCGAGAGTAAGGCTGGTTTCTGTTGGTTCCACTTTGATGAGCAGATGGTTTCCTCTCCCCTGTCTGGGAATGATGATCTGATACTCATCGGAGAATTCTACAATCTCCCGAATGTAGTTTTCCAGTGCCGAGGGAAAAATATTGATTCCCGCAAATTGAAACATGTCGTCAGTACGACCTAAAATACCGCCATTTAAGCGCAGAAAGGTTCGACCACAATCACAGGGTGACCGATCTAAACGGACCAGATCCTTGATCCGGAATCTGATCAGGGGGGCGGTCTCGGTAATCAGGTTGGTAATAACCATCTCTCCAACTTCTCCATCCGCAACCGGCTGCAGGGTTTCGGGGTCCAGAGATTCCACGTAAAACATGCTTTCGATGACATGGGTTCCTTTTTGCTCACGGCATTCATACCCAAAATTGGAGATTTCACTGGACCCGATATCATCATAGCAGGTGGCGCCCCACATTTCCTCCAGAGATTTTTTGGTCGCCGGGACATTGGCCCCAGGCTCCCCGGCAACAATCAGGATGCGGATATCGGTCTCCTGTAAAGAGATCCCCATCCTGCGGGCTGTTTCCCCCAGATAGAGCATGTAAGTCGGGGTGCCGCAAATTACAGTGGCTTTGTACTCCAGCATCGATTTCAGGCGATTTTCCGAGCTGAGTCCTCCCCCCGGGATGACCATTACGCCGGCACGTTCAAAAGCTGCCTGCAATCCCCACCAGGCGATGTGTAAGCCATAGTTAAAGGGGACATAAAGCTTGTCATGGCTGGTGATGCCATAGCCGTGCATGTGGTGCATGAATTGACGATAGAAATGTTTCTCCCAGTCATTATTATTTAACAATATTTTTACAGGCTTACCTGTCGTTCCTGTGGTTTGAAAAACCCGGACGCCTTCTTCAGGCGGGATGCAGACAAAATCTCCCCAGGGTGGAAGCTTTTCCTGGCTCTCCCTCAGGTCCTCTTTCTCCGTAAAAGGCAGTTTGCGAATATCGTCCAATGTCTGAATATCATCGGGCGTGATGTTTACTTGATCATATTTTCTCCGATACATGGGGCTGTTGTTGTAAACATACTGCAATCTACGCTTGAACAGCGAGAGTTGGAGATTTTCCAAATCCGGTCGATTCATCGTTTCCAGTTCTTCTTCCCAATAAGGAGTATCTATCATCGCGATCCTTTGTTTTCGCTAAGGGATCGTTCAAAAATAACTTTACATAATCTGTTTGCAAAAGTCCTAAAAAGATTGGACATTTTGCAAATAGAATGTCAACTAATTTTTGAGCCGACCCTAAGTAATTTTAGTCCTTTAAGTACTTTTTCAGGGGAAAAGGGAGTGCTGTACATTCTCAGACCTGTGGCATCGTAAATTGCATTGGCAATGGCCGCCAGTATGGCCGAAACCAAGCCTTCACCAACTTCTTTCGTCCTGAAGGATCGGCCGGCCTGGTAGCTTTCCGTGATGACATCCACATCTTTTGAATCGGCCACATTATGAATGAGAGGCATCCGATAATCGAGCCAGGTGGGATTCAGGGTGTAGCCGTTTTTTAGCATGACATCTTCCATAAAAGCATGACCCAGCGCCAGAGAAACCTGGCCGTCAATCTGCCCTTTGACCAATTGCGGGTTTATGGGAAAGCCGCAATCATGGACGGTTGTCGCCTTCAGCAATTTGATTTCACCGGTTTCGGTATCCACCTCTACTTCAGCCACCTGGGCACTGAAGGCATAGTTTTCGCTCCATCGCCCCTTGGTTGAGGCCAGGCTGGGGTGAAAAGGCTCATCTCGCATCGTGCGCCAGTGTCCCTCTCCGATAATGGTATCCCCCCGGTGAGTGCCTACGCTGGCCTCGAAAATTTGCTGATAGCTGATTCGTCTTTCCGGATCCGTCGTTACAAAAACAAATTTGTTTTCCAATGTCAGGTTTGCTACGCTTTCATGCAATTGTTCGGCAGCCACCTTTAGAATTTTATCCCGGACGCTACCTGCTGCCTGCCGGACCGCATTGCCGGTTACATATGTTAACCCGCTGATCCAGGCCCCAATATCATGGGGCGTTGTTGCTGTATCGGCAGAAGTGATCCTGATATCCGCCATCTCAAGTTGTAACTCCTCACCTACAATTTGACACAGAACTGTTTCTGATCCCTGTCCCATTTCAATGGCTCCGGTCAAGAGATCCACTGACCCGTCATCCGCCATTTTTACAATCGCGCTGGAACTATTCGGATAGATCAGGGAACCTCCGAAGTATGAACTAACCCCCAGGCCGATTCCCCGTTTAAGAGGATTGAGGGAGGAGGGCTTCTCAAATTTTGGAAAGGGGTGGCGCCGCTTTATAAAATCGGTTTTTAAAACGGCTTTTTGGATGCATTCCTGCAGGCCACAATTATGTACACTGTCCCTGTTCGGAAGTTCTTCTCCCGCAACACGGGCATTTTTCAGCCGGAACTCTATCGGATCGATTTGTAATTTTTCAGCGATAATGTCCATATGAGATTCCAGAGCAAACCTCACCTGTGGTGCCCCATGCCCTCGTAGGGGAGCCCTGGGGGGATTGTTGCTGAAAATGGAATAGCCTTCATATTTGAAGTTCTCTACTCGATAAGGGATCATGCTGAACGCCCAGGCCAGAAAAATAACGACCACACCGCTGCCCTTGTATGCCCCCGCATTGTTAATCATCCTCAACTGCTGGGCGACAATAGTGCCATCTTTTTTGAGCCCCGTTTTAATTTCTGAAATCAGGGGTTGCCCATGACGATACGCGGCGAACACGTCTTCACGGGAAGAAACAAATTTTACCGGTCGAGCTGTCTTGATAGAGAGAGCTGCCGCACAATACTCATGGGAAAAAAGATCGATTTTACCCCCGAACGCTCCACCCACATAGGCTTTGTGAATCTGTATGGAAGCGTAAGGCATGCCCAATGCTTTGGCCAGTTTTCTCCTTTTAACAAAGGGGCCCATGGAAGAGATCCACAGATGCAGGGTACCGTCAGCATTATAATCAGCCAGGGTCGTTTGTGGCTCCAGATACCCATGGGTGCGCAAATGACTCTCAAACCGATCGCTGCAGATCAGGTCCGCCTGGCTAAAACCCTTTTCAACATCACCCCATTGGGTTTCGGTTTTGCCGGCAATGTTACAAAACGGTTCATTCACTCTTGGGTGGTTGGGATGAATCTGGACCTCGCAATCCGGGTTCATCGCGTCTACCACATCAAAAACGGCAGGCAGAATCTCATATTTCACTTCTATCAAATCCAAGGCTTCATCTAGAACTTTCTGATTGATTGCAGCGACTGCGGCGACCTCTTCCCCGACATGCCTGACCGTGTCAGAGGCTAATATATTCTGATCCGGTGGATAACGGGGCGTTTCAACAAATCCATGCTTAATTCCCAGGGTGTCCTTGCCACTGATGATTGCTTTGACACCCGGAAGTTTTTCAGCCCTGGAGCAGTCGATATTTAATATTTTCGCGTGCGGGTGCGGGCTCCTCAGTATTCCACAAATCAGCATCCCCGGTAGTTGCCTATCCGCTGTGTATCTGGCCTTTCCGGTTGTTTTATCCGGCCCGTCTCTCCTGAGCACGCTTTTACCGATCAGCTTCAAGTCGCTCATTTTTTTTCTCCCTGGTCCAACTGAGGTGAAGAGGCAGTCCCGGCATCCAAAACAGCGTCGATGATCGTATTATAACCAGTACAGCGACACAGATTGCCTTCCAGGGCTTTTTTGATATCAGCGACCGTCGGTCGGGGATTTTTCCGTAACAAAGCGGTCCCGGACAAAATCATACCGGGAGAACAATAACCGCACTGGACCGCTCCTGCGCGAACAAAGGCCTCCTGCAGGCTTGAAAGAGCCACCCCCTCACTCAATCCCTCAATGGTTGTAATTTCCTTGCCATGGCATTCGACAGCCAGGGTTATACAGGATAAAATCGGTTTTTCTTCCAATAAAACAGTACAGGCGCCACAAGTCCCCATTCCACAGCCGGCTTTTGTTCCCCAGAGCCCCACATGATCCCGGATCGCTTCCAGTAAGGTGACATTCGGTGTCAGGAGCAGATCGTGCGTCTCTCCATTGATTTTCAATTCAAGCGCTTGTTTCATGATTACACACCTTTGTCTTCAGATTGATGAGTCGCTTTTTCCCCAGGGGGCCTGATCAAGGCCAGCAGAGATCGTTTTGTATGCACTTCGACCAATTGCTGCAGGTATCCTTTCGAGTAGCCGTGATGAGGTAATACTTTGACCTCCCTGGCCACTTCCAGGGCAATTTTGACGGCGAGGGCCTCATTGAGTTTGTGGCCCACAATTTCCTGTTCAGCCTGGAAAGCCCGCAGGGGTCTGGTATTTACTGATCCGATGACGATACGTGCTTTGCTGCATTTTTTATCGGGCCCATCAATGATTAAGGCGGTCGCCACTGAAACCATGGCAAACTCTAATCCCCCGCGAGGGGTCGCTTTCACAAAATGGCATTCCATCCTGTGGGATTCCGGCGGAATCAGGATGGCGGTGATCATTTCAGTGGGTCCTAATGTGAGTGGTTGCAGTCCATCCCCTGTGTAAAAATCTTCTATCTCGACCACCCTTTGACCAGTGCTGTTCAATATCATCAACTCTGCCCCGAGAGAGATCAATACCGGTGCAATATCCGACATAAATACGGAACGGCAGCTTTTACCACCTGTCGGATAAGGGTAACAGCAGTCTCCGTCTCTTTTATAACAGGGCTCAATGAATTGAAAGCGGTGGCTCTGATTCAGGTAAAGGCAGCGCATCTCCTGGCACAGATTGCCCCCAAGACTGGCCCGATTGCGAATCTGTTGTCCACCCACATGGAAGGCCGCATCGGCAAGTGTGGGAGCCGTCGCTTTAATTAAGGAGGATTCAGCAATCTCAGACAGAGTCGTTAAGGCATCAAGTTTTAGCGACCCATCCTCAGTTAAATGCTCTTTTTCAGCTGAGAGACGGCTCAGGCTGATCAGGGTTTTCGCCTTGATCGTCCCGTTTTTCAGATTCGGAATCAGGTCCGTTCCGCCGGCAGAGAGGATCGCGTCTTCCCCCAATTCAGATTGCAGGTCTACCGCCTCCTTTTTGCTCGTCGGTGTTTTATATTCAAATTCGGGAAGGTTCATTATTTGTTGTCCTTATTCCGCCTATGCAATCATCCGTGTACTTTATTCATACAGTGACCCTGCAATGTCCGGTTAGGCTTTTGCAAAAAGTTGAATGATAAAGCCTGGATCGAGCTGATAAGGATTTAAAGAGTTTCTTAGTTTAGCGTAGCGAAAATGAGCCATGTTTGAGTGAGGCACGAGCGAGTTTGGCGGTTTTTCGTGAAGCAAACATAGAAACTCTTTAAATCCTTATGCTTAGAGACGGGTTTTATCATTCAGCTTTTTGAATTGCAAAAACCTACCCGGACATTGCGGACAACGACCAGATGAATGATTCAACCAGTCTTATAATTCAATCTTCATAAGGTCGGTTCCAGACATTCCAGCGACTGCGGTCGTGAGATGTTTCGTTGACGGTAAAATTTTGGATATTCGAAGTCAAGAGATATCTCCCTCATTTTCAAAAAAAATCAGGCTGAATGCAAGCCTTTTTATATATTCTGCCAGGTCTCGGTTGTGGTTCCCGGAATCCGTTATTCACTATATCCAAGTCATTCAGACGCTGATCGAACGGCAGGCAGTACACTGCGTCTTTAATGGCCTCATCTTTACGGTTGTTCCTCTTCATGATCCCGGCTGAGGAGAGTATGAAAACCGCGATATTTAAATATAGAAAAAACAAAGGTTGACTTTGAGAATTCATATTCCTATCCTGTCGTCGGGAAGTTCTTCACACATGTGTACTGCATTTATTCATATCCAAATGTTGCTTTCGTTAGCAGATGGTGATTTGGAATCGTCGCAAATTTGAGGACCTCTTTGACATTGCTTGAGATGCCTCAAAAAACAAGGAGTATGGTCATGAAACATAAAATATCATTTATTAGTATCATGTCTCTAGTATTCTTAGTTTTTTCCACTTTGCTTGTCTATGGCGCCAATAAACCAATTGTGATAGGTGTCCCAACCTCGACCGGGTTTCTGGAGGGAAAAGAGTGTTTAAAGGCTGTCCAGATGGCTGTTGAGGAAATTAATGCCAAAGGTGGCGTGAAAGTGGGTTCCGAGATGAGGCCCTTTCAGGTTGAATCACTCGATATTCGTGATGCAGCTCCAGGTGTACCAGTGCCGGAAGCGCTACTGGGGATTGAAAAAATCATCCTGGAAAAAAAACCCACTGCCTTACTGGTTGGACCGTTTCGATCTGAAGCTCTGGTGGCAGCGATGGATCTGATTGCCAAATATAAAACGCCTCTGCTGGGAAGCATCGCCATGACGCCGGCCTCCCAGGCA
>Ga0233431_1002323_pt1 | contig 27079 bp, 23 predicted proteins | sample SI_118_April2016_FD_179867 | JGI IMG/M metagenome (GOLD analysis project Ga0233431, IMG submission 179867) | Seawater microbial communities from Saanich Inlet, British Columbia, Canada - SI_118_April2016_200_MG | ecosystem: Environmental > Aquatic > Marine > Inlet | place: Canada: British...
ACTCTTTAGGGTCAAATATTTTTCTCTGAATAAATCTATTTCTTCCTGTTTTATACTCATACATAAAAGTATACTCGTTTTACAGGATTATTAAATATCGCTTAGTTTATTATTTTACAATCCCAAACCGTATAAATATAAATTTTTAGGCGGTAGCGGAACTGATAAAATATATGGTAGAACTAAAGAAGAATTTAAGAGTAATCCACTACTATGGTTCCAGTTAATTCACTCTGATGATAAAAGAAAATTGAAAATAGGTAAGGCTGATTTGACTTTGCCATTAGGTGAACACACAATTAGGATTGTACACAAAAACGGTTCTGACAGGTCTATAAAATATAAATCATTCAGAATTTTTGATAAGGATAATAAGCCCATCCTGTATGGTATAAGCAATGATATTACAGATGAGATTGAAGCTCAAAAAATAATATCGCTAATGGGTAAAAGTATAAATTCAATGAAAGAAGCATTTTGCCTACTTAAGCCTTCTACAAATGAGCATCTTTTTGTGAATAGATCAAGGGAGCTTATATACGGTTATCCATATGAGAAATTTCAGCGTGACGGTTATAATTTTTGGTTGAATACATGCCTGCATCCAGATTACCGTAAAATAGAAAAGATATATAATGATGAAACTTCATGGCCTGAAATTAGGGAATTTAGAATTATAAGACCTAATGGTGAAGTACGCCTGATTGAGGCACGAGTTACTAAAATACTTTATAAAGGGGAAGAATATTTTAGCTTTACAGATAGAGATATAACAAATCAATTAAGGGGAGAATAACTTTGATTATTCGTTATTAATATATAAAATTGCGCCTGTGGCTGATGTCTTAAAATAGCAACTATCAAGCCACGGATTAATAATTCTATCAAAGAATGGCAGATTAAATTTTTGATGAACTATTAGAGTATTTAACTTTTCCTAAATTTTTTAATTTGATACCTTTTCCTAAATTTTTCAATTTAACGCCTTTTTTAAGATTAAACTCAAGTCCTTCTAAAGTAATACCTTTAGTTTCAGGTACGAAGAATTTTAAGAAGATGATAGAGAGCACACAAAAAACTGCAAAGAGCATAAAGATAGAGTAATTACCAAAAAGATGCATAAAAGTTAGTGCATTACCCATGACTATACCTGCAAATGTCCAGTTAACCATAGTAGTAATTGTCATACCTATTTCACGTCCTTCAATCGGGAAGATTTCTGAGCATAATAACCATACACAAGGTCCCCATGAAAACGCAAATCCAATAATATAAATTACAACAGAACTCAGCAGGATTATTTTAGGAACACTTCCTATCATAGAATGATTAGCAGCATTGCCAATTGACAGAAATGCCAACCCGGCTGTCAGCATGGAAATTCCCATTACTACAGCTCCTATATATAACAGTTTTTTCCTTCCCCATCTTTCTACAAGCCAGATAGCAGGAAATGTAAACAGCATAAAAACAGTAGGAACAGCCATCATAGATATAAAACCATGCATTCCTGCATAACCAAATATTGTAGGTGCATAATAAATCATCAGGTTAATTCCAACAAGCTGCTGAAACATTTGAAGTAGAATGCCGACAATAAGTATTTTGACAAAATATCCTTTAAATATAATATTCTTAAAACTTTTTCCTGAACTTTGAATGGCTTTTTCTATATCTTTTATTTCAGAATTAATTTCTTTCTCAGAATTGAGAGTCTTATGGAGCACGTTTAATGCTTTATCTTTTTGTCCTTTGAGCATTAACCATCTAGGACTTTCAGGTAGGAAAAATGAACCTATAAACATTATTGCTGCAAATAATGCGATAACTAAAAACATTAATGGAAGAGCAGTGGTAGATGCTGTAAAAATCTTTGCAATAAAAACATTTGTAAGTGAAATAAGAAATATGCCTATAGTAACCATTAACTGGAATAGTGTTCCCATAGAACCGCGAATAGAAGAAGGTGCTGTTTCTGATAAATAGAGAGGAACAATAAATGATGCGATTCCGACAGCAAAACCTAAGCCGAAACGACATGCACTAAGTATATAAAACGAAGGAAGAAAAGACGAAATTATCGACATTGCTACAAACATAAAACCGGCAAAAACTAAACTTTTTTTACGACCGAGAAACCTGGCAAAAAAGCCTGAAAGTAGAGCTCCAATTACGCCTCCTGTTGCAAGAATAGCAGAATAAGCTTCACCGCCTTTCACGCCAATATGATATACTTTTTCAATTGATGGGAGAGAGTTTGCGATAAAGCCCTGATCCAGCCCAAATAGTAATCCACCCAAAGCAGCTATTATGCATACTAAAATCACTATACTTTTATATCCACCATTATTTGACATTTTAATATCTCCCCACGCTATACATATTTTTATCTATTATTTTAAATATATCTAAACGTAATAATATAGAGATAAACAATGAATTTATACTATAAGAAATATGATAATATTACCATAATATAGTAGATAATATCTACATAATTGAGAGATTAAATTTTTATGTCGATAAACAGTACAATGCTAAATATTGAATGTTGATAACTGAATATTCAACATTCAATAAAGAATTTTCAATATTCAACTAAGTTTTGCGTAACATGACTAATAATTTATTTTTTTGGGGCAGGGCTGTTTCTCCGAAACGGCCGTGTTACGCAATATAATTCTTGTTTAATAGTTCGTACTCGCATAACAGACAACTGCTGAAAAATGTCCCTATATTAAATAAACTTATTTGGCTAATTGGTATAAATACAAATCATCCTTTACTACCTGATATTGCTATACCTTCGATAAATTTCTTCTGGAAGACAAAGAAAATTATAATCATAGGCCAGATAGACAATACACCTGCAGCCATAACTAGAGGATAAACAGTATTATGCTGTCCTATCAGTAATGCCAAACCGGCAGACAGTGTTTCCTTATTTAACGAACTGTTTACAATCAAAGGCCACAGAAGGGACTGCCATGTCCACATCGCAGTCAGTATAGACAATGCAATTAGAGCGGGTTTAACAAGAGGAAGCATAATTTTATAGAAAATCTGAAAATGATTGCATCCGTCTATTAATGCAGCTTCGGTCAGCTCTTTAGGTACAGACATAAAAAACTGTCTAAGTAGAAATGTTCCGAATACATTGAATATTCCAGGTAATATCAGAGCAGCCACAGTGTCTGTTAAATGCAGTTTTACCATTATCTGAAACTGTGGAATTATAAATACCTGACTAGGAATCATCAATAACATTAGCATTATCACGAATAGTACATTTCTCCCTGGAAACTCTATTTTAGCAAAAGCATATGCCGCCATTGAACTTACTAGTACCTGTCCAACAACAACACCGATAACAGAAGCAAAGGTATTGAAATAAAATGCAAGAAACGGAAACTGTTTAAAAACAGTAGAGTAATTATGCCATTGAAATACTTTTGGAAGAATATCCGGAGGTACCTGAATACTTTCCTGAAATGTTTTCAAAGAAGTTAAAATCATCCATATAAAAGGACTGATTGTCAATATTATTATAAAAACAATTATGATATGTATTAAATATTTCTTTTTGCTTTTCATAATTTTATATACCGTATGAATTAATTATAGTGGACCCACTTTTTCTGAAATTTAAGTTGAAGCAGAATAACAATAAGAATGATAAAAAACAATACTATAGTAATAGCAGCATCATATCCTTTATCAAAAAGTACAAATGACTGATTATAAAAATAGTAAACAAGAGACATTGCAGAATTCAGGCCTGCACTACCCTGAGGTATCATTAGAAGAATAAAATCAAAAACCTGGAATATATTAATTACAGTAATAACAGTGACAAAAAACAGCGTAGGAGTAAGCAGAGGCAATGTAATACAGAAAAATGTTTTAAAAGGTCCTGCCCCGTCAATGATAGCAGCTTCATAATATACTTTGGGAATATCCTGTAAGCCTGCAAGTACTATAATCATCAAATAGCTTACCATACTCCATACAATAACAACAGAAACTGAAACTATTACCAGGTTTCCATCAGAAAGCCATGCTATATGATGAATACCGAACTTTGCTAATATAATGTTAATTACACCGTACTGATAATTATAAAGCCATCTCCATAACAATCCTATTGCTGCAGGCATAGTTATTGCAGGTATAAAAATCAGTGTTCTGTAAATGCCTTTGAACTTTATTTTCTGGTTCAATAGTACTGCAATCAGGGTAGATAAAATAACAATTGAAGGAACAGCTATAATTACATATTTAAAAGTATTGAATAAAGCTTCGTAAAAATATCTATCCTGAAACATTCTTATGTAATTATCAAAACCAATCAATGAATAACTGCCTAATGAATCAAGATTAGTAAAGCTGTAAAAAATATTCATTCCAAAAGCATAAGGAAGTGTACATAAATAAATTAAACGATTTTTACAATATATCGTAGTGGTGTTCAAGGAATGAAACTTTTTGCATATTAGGAATATGTGACTAGTTTTATGACACAGGAAACCGCTATGAGATGAAGTAAAACCTTTAAGTTATTTATTTATGCTTCCTAAATATAGAAAACAAACAAACCAATAAACATTGGAGCCAAAAATATACAGGCCCATTTAATCTCTTTTAATTTTTTCCTGGTCAATATTTTTTTCTTACTCATAACAATCAATTTTTAACCCTGCTTAAAATAATATTCATCTGATTCGCGATTTCCTTAACTGCAGTAGCTACCGGTATATTGCCGCTGTATATATCAGGCTCATATTGCCTGATCAAACTAAACCATGTAGAAATAGTTGGTGATGTGGGAAAAGGAACAGAATGCTTCAATGCTTCATAAAAGACGTTCGCATCAATATGTTTCAGACTCTTTATATAATATTTTTTAGCTTTTTTATATGCAGGAATATTTGAACCTGATTCGGCAAATACTTTACTACCTTCAGGACCTGACAGAAACTTGACTAGTTTCCATGCTGCTTTCGGGTACTTTGTATTAGCAGAAATAGAATAACCAACACCACTCTGCATAGTTATATTGTTTTTTATTTTAGGCATTACGACTACACCGATATTTTTAGCAAAACTGGTATCATCAAAGACTTTTGCCATCCATGTTCCCATATAAAGCATGGCGGCTTTTTGAGAGATAAACATTTCAGAACCTTTTGTACCTGATAAGATGTTAAAACTAGGCATTATACCTGAATGCATTAAGTAGATTATCTTTTTATAAGCAGCTATTACCTGTGGAGTATTATATTCTGGTTTTCTTCCGTTTGGAGAAAGTATACGCCCTCCTTCCTGGTATATAAGATTAAAGTATGACGGTTGAGGATCCAACTCCATAGCAAGTGGATAAACTCCCTTTACCCCAGCCTGTTTTATTCTTCTTTTCAACAAAAGACCTGTTTTGATCATATCATTCCAGGTCCATCCGTTTTTAGGATATTTAACATGATATTTATTAAAAATACCTTTGTTATAATAAACAGTAATACAATCTGTCTGAACAGGCATTGCATATAGCTTACCTCTATAGGTGAAAAGTTTGATGCTTGTCTTAAAATAATTATTAAGATTCAAATGATCTTTTTTAATAAATTTATTAAAAGGAATAATTACACCTGCCCTGACATATTTAGGCAGATATACATTCATCCAGAAAACATCCGGAGCTTCATGAGCTGATGCTGCAGCATCTAATTTTATCCAGTACTGGTTCCACGGAATCAGTTCAGGTTTCACCTTAATATCAGGATGGTTCTTCTCGAAAGTTTTAACAAGGTTTTCAATAGACGTTTTCTGGTTTTCATCCCAGTATGACATTTTGAGATAAGCCATACCTGATTTATGTTTAGTTTTTCCACAACCGGAAATAAAAAAAGGAAGTGTAAACATAAATGCTATAAGCAGTATGCTGTATATACGTATTTTTTTATTAGTCCCCACCATAATAAAATCTTATACTTAATTTATAAATTTGTTATATCTTTAAAACAAACAACTTATATCATTCATAAGAAACGGATATTTAGAAAAATATCCTTCTCCATATTTTACATCATGAATCATACCGAAAAATTTGCTCTGATTTTCAATCATCTCAAGAATCGGCTGTGATGCATGTGCCAAAACAGCTTTCTTTTTAGTTTCCCAAACATCTGAAATATCTAAAATGAAATCTGGTTTCTTATTAAAATATTTTGAATTTATACAAAAATAAAAGGTGTTTTTTGGATGCCATGTAGAATCATCGTCAGAACTACCTCTAAGCCCTGCTACAAATACAGCCTTATCAACTAATTTGGATACAGCACAGTGATCAGGATGATAATCATCAGCATGAATAGTCAAAATTATATCAGGTGAAGCTTTTCTAATTAACGGCACAATAATATCAAGAGTTTCCTTATTATTTTGAATACCTGCATCAGGAAAATCCAAATGAATAAATTCATCTATTTTTAAGATCTCAACAGCTTTTTTTGCTTCTTTATCTCTTGTTTCGGCATTACCATTTTTTCCAGCTCCGCCTCTTGTGAGAATAATCAAACCGGTTTTAAGACCTTTTGATTTAGCCTTAATCATAAATCCTGCGGCTCCTGCTTCTAAATCATCAGGATGTGCTGTTATTGCAAGTATGTCCACCATAATTAATTCTTCTATTTTAAAGTAATAATATCTCTCCCATTTGATTTTAATATATTTTATAAATTGATTTTTCCAAATAATTATTACGTAAAAAAAATCATTTGAAAATATTATTTGTTGGGTTCCTGTAGTATGATTTAAATCAAAGTCTATTTTCGCTTTGCTCTAAACGAAGGCTGGTACCGATGGTGGGATTCGAACCCACACTCCCTTACGGGAACTGCGCCCTGAACGCAGCGCGTCTGCCAATTCCGCCACATCGGCTTATAAATGAAGAATTACATAGTATAATGCCGATTGATTTGATTGCAAATAAATGATTAATCAACATTAAAAAAATTAAAAAGATAAATGTTGCAATTCACCTTTAAAAAAGCAAGTTTTTTTGAAAAAGCTAAGTTTTTTTTTAAATACTGGCACTATTATATAGTATGAAATTAACAATAAGGTTGAAATAATGGCGGAGAAAAGATGGTTTAAAAGATCATGTCCTATACAAGAATTTAACAGTTTAATGAAGGAATATAATTTTTCCAGGCCTATTGCACTGTCTTTAGCCTCAAGAGAAATATATTGTAAAGATGTTGATAAGTATCTTAATGCTTCCTTAAATGATTTAAATTCACCGTATGGACTACCTGGAACGAAAGAGGCATCAATAAGACTATGGGATGCTATTCGTAAAGATGAACACATAGTTATCCATGGCGATTTTGATGTAGATGGAATTACTGCATCTGCTCTTTTAGCATGGATCCTTAGAGAAAACGGAGCAAATGTTTCTGTTTTCATCCCTCGCAGGTTAGATACCGGTTATGGATTTACTCCTGATTCGTTAGATAATCTCCTTGTAGAAAATAAGTGTAATGTTCTTGTTACAGTTGATTGCGGTATTACCAGCAATGATGCTATTGATAAAGCTAATGAAATGGGAATTGAAGTTATTATTACTGATCACCATGAACAGGGAGAGAAAGTTCCAAAGGCAAGCATAATAATAAATTCTAAATTACATCCTGAATTAACTGATATGCATGGACTTGCAGGAGTAGGTACAGCTTTTAAATTAGCACATGCTTTCTTGAAATTTGGACTTGAGAACGGATTGGTAAGAAGAAAAATAGATCTAAAGGAAATTTTAGATTTAGTTGCGTTAGGTACTGTTGCCGATATAGTTCCATTACTGGGTGAAAATAGAATATTAACTAAATATGGTCTGAAAATTCTGTCAAAGCAGATACGACCGGGGATTAGGGCTTTGTGCGAAGTTTGCGGTATTAACCATACCCTGAAATCAAATGATATAGCTTTTAAACTTGCACCTCATATAAATGCTGCCGGCCGTCTTGGTGATCCTCATGTTTCATTTAATTTGCTAGATACAAATAGCATTGTTGATGCAAGTCAATTGGCTCAGGAACTGAGAACTTATAATCTGGACAGAAGAGAGAAAGAAAAAGAAATTTTTGATGCTGCTGAATTACAGATTAGTCAGAGAATTAATATAAATGAATCATCTTCTATTTTGATTTATGGTGAAAATTGGCATCAGGGTGTAATTGGAAATGTTGCTTCCAGAATCGCCAGAGAGTATAATAGACCGGCAATTGTTTTAACTGTAATTGACGGGCAGGCATATGGTTCTGGCAGAGCTGCAGGAAAGATTAATCTTGTTGAAATATTATCAGAAAGTTCAGAACTGCTTACTCGATATGGAGGACATCCTATGGCTGTAGGATTGTCATTAAATCCTGGAGATATCGATGCTTTATCTGTAAAATTTGAAAAATCAGTAAAGAATATTTTTTCAATTGATGATTTAGTGCCGCAGATTGAATATGACGGAGATATTTTTATTCCCGAATTAGATGATATCTTTTTCCATGAATTAGAAACATTAGAACCGTTTGGACATAGCAATCCACAACCTGTCTATAGAATTAAAGATTTATCTACTCCTTATATAGCTAATGCCGGTCCTAATCATGCAAGAGGATATGTAAGAGATTCCAACTATAAATCTCTTCCTTTTATCGCTTTTAATATGGCGCCAAATACGTTACCTAAAGCACCGTGGAATATATTAGCTGTGCCACAGTTAAATAATTATCACGGAACATCTTCTCCCCAGCTTAGGATAATTGATATTAAGTCATCATATAATGATGTAGATTAACAGGAATTATTAGTTTATGAAAGAAGTGCTAAGCAGCCTCGAAGCTAAAATAAATTATTCGTTTAAAAACAAAAAATATATTAAAGAGGCTCTTACTCATCGATCTTATGCTGCTGAAAAGAAAATAAAAAGTGATAACCAGCGGTTAGAGTTTTTAGGTGATGCTGTAGTTGAAATCATTATTACAGAATTTCTTTATCTTCTATATCCAGATAAAAATGAAGGTGAACTCACTGCTTTAAGATCTGCTATTGTTCAGAAAAAATCTCTTGCAAAATTGGCAAAATTAATTGAACTCAATAATTTTATATATTTAGGCAAGGGCGAAAAAGAAGCCAACGGCGGACTTAGAGCATCTACACTCTGTGATACTTTTGAAGCTGTTATTGGTGCTGTTTATATGGACTCTGATTTGGAAACAAGCAGACAGGTATTGATTAAACTTATTAATGAAGCTTATAAGGATATTGATACTCTATTGATTGAAATTAATCCTAAAGGAGTTCTTCAGGAACTGGTACAGAAAAATTCAGGTTCTAAGCCGGTATATAAATTGAAATCTACTGATGGATTACAGCATGCACCACTATATACGGTTGAGGTGTTGCTGAATGATGAAATTCTTTCCATGGGGACTGGACGAAATATTAAATCAGCTGAAATTGATGCTGCAGGAAAAGCCATGAAAATATTCGAGACTAAAAAATAATATATATTTTTTAATTACTCACTTTTTATTATTATTTTTTTGATTATAATGGAATACTTATCTATCAAATAGAAGAAATCTTAACTTCTGGGAATTATAAATTTTTAAAAATCACTTAATTCCTTTGCTGTAGAGCATTTAAAAAGTATTGGGACATAAATAGGGAATAATAGTATAGCTTTTAAGGCTGAAAGGTTTAGTAACCTGCAACTTCAAGATGATAATCTTTAACGTGTACAGGGTATATATAGGTTTTTTGTGTTTTATACTATTTTATATATTTTTAATTGATTTAGAGAATAATAAAAAAATAGACGGAGAAATGAATGGGTAAAAGAGAGAACTGGGGCACTCGGATGGGGTTTATTTTTGCAGCGGTAGGATCTGCAATTGGCCTGGGAAATATATGGCGGTTTCCATATTTAACTTATGCAAATGGCGGAGGGGCATTTTTAATTCCATATTTTGTTGCATTATTAACAGCGGGTATTCCTATCATAATTCTTGAAATGGCGATTGGGCATAAATACAAATCATCACCTGTAGTGGCTTTTTCTAGAATGTCAAAACATGCTGAATGGATGGGATGGATGCAGGTTTTTATAGCTTTCATTATTGGAATTTATTATGCTGTAATTGTTGCATGGGCGTTAAATTTTACATTGATTGCTACTAAATTAGGTTGGGGTACTAATACGACTTCTTTCTTTTATAATCATTTCCTGCATGTTAGCTCAGGACCTTTAGTGTTAGGTGGTATAGTTCCTAATCTTGCAATTTTTGCTATAATTACCTGGCTTTTAATATGGATAACTCTATTTTCCGGAATAAGAAAGGGGATTGAGTTTATATCTAAAATTTTTATGCCTATTCTCTTTGTCGGTTTGATTATTATTTTGATAAGAGTTGTTACGCTGAAGGGAGCAGGGTATGGTTTAGAATGGTTATTTAATCCACATTTTGATAGTATTTTTGAGTTCAAAACATGGACTGCTGCTTATGGACAGATATTTTTCTCGTTAAGCATTTGCTACGGTATAATTATAGCCTATTCCAGTTATTTACATGATAGATCTGATATTGCAAATAATGCAACAATGACAGCATTTATTAATTGCGGTTTTAGTGTATTATCGGCGATTTTGATTTTTAGCGTACTGGGATATGCTGCAACACAGCAGGGTGTTGCAATTAAAGATGTCGCCGGTTCAGGAATTGGACTCGCATTCATAAGTATTCCGATGGCTATAAATATGATGCCTGCTCCGAAAGTGATTGGTACTCTTTTCTTCCTTGCCCTTTTTGTCGCCGGTTTTACATCAATTATTTCTATTGTAGAAGTATGCTGTTCGACAATTATTGATAAATATAAAATGAATAGAAGAGTGGCTGTAAGTATTTTTTGCTTTGTCGGATGTTGTTTTACATTAGTTTTTACAGCCAAAGGCGGAGTTCATATTCTTGATATAGTTGACCATTTTATTAATAATTTTGGTATAGTTTTTGCAGGTATTATTGAGATTGTATTTGTTTCATGGTTTTTAAAACTGGATGCAATAAAAGAGCATATTAACAGGCGTTCTGATTTTACCGTCGGTTTATTATGGACTTTTTGCCTAAAATATTTAATTCCTATTTTTCTAGGCTATATGGCAATAGGTAATCTTGTTGAGGAGCTGACAACTTCGTATGGGAATTATGCTAAACAGGCAATATTCTATTACGGATGGGCAATAGTAATAGTAATGATTCTATTCAGTTTCTCAATGCAGTATATCTCACTTAAGAAACAGCGTGCTAAAATTAATGAGGTTAGTAAATGAGTCTTACAGCAATAATTTTTATGATCTTTGCATTAGTTGTTACATGGGGTGGTGCCACTCTTTGTATTACTATAGCAATTAAAAAGAAATCCAAATAGTGTTTTCTGAATTAGGTTTAAGTGATATCCTAATGATAATTATTAGGATATTGCTTGATTATAGATTATCAAAGTATAATGTATTCTTTTTGACATTAAGACTTTAGATAATTTGATATAGATTTTAAAATAACTATGAAAAATATAATAACTCAGAAAACACACAAATTTAGTACAACTCCATTAATGTATTATTCTATAACTTTAGGATTTTTTTTACTGTTTGTACTAGTTTCTCTACATGATCTATTAAAATTCTTTCATCTTTAAATTACTCTTTATTTAAATAAGTCAAGATACTCTCAGCTAATATAAAACCTATATTGTTTACCCGCTTAACTATTTGTTCAGGAGTAGAATTTCTTAATTCTCCAATTGAATTAAATGCACATAAAATAGCTTTTTTCCTTTCAAAACCAATCCCGGGAATATCATCTAAAATAGATTCATTAATCTTCTTTAAATGAAGTTCTCTATTATAAGAAATAGCAAAACGGTGTGCTTCATCTCTAATAGATTGAAGTAGTTTTAATGCTAAGCTATTTTTATTAAGAATTATAGGCTCACTTCTACCTGGCAAAAATATTTCCTCATTTTTTTTAGCCAATCCAATGACAGGAAACGAAGGAATTTTTAAGTCAACTAAAGCTTTTAATGCAGAAGAGAGTTGACCTTTTCCTCCATCTACCATTAACAGACTGGGAAAAGTTCCTTTTTCATCATATAGGCGTTTATAGTGTCTGCTGATTACTTCCTGCATCATAGCAAAGTCATTTATGCCATCGACGGTCTTTATTTTAAATCGGCGATATTTTTTTTTAGCAGAGTATCCGTTTTCAAAACAAACCATACTGGCAACTGCTATTTGATCGCTTAGATTGGATATATCAAAGGCTTCAATAATATTCGGTTTATTTTTTAGTCCCAGATTTTTTTGTAAATCATTTACAGAGTCATCTCCGGAAAATTTATTTAGTGATGCAAATCTGAAATTGCGTCCTTTTTCTCCGAATATATTTGTGATATTTTCAATCATATCTCTTCTGACTGCAGCTTTTTCAAACTGCATTCTAGTTGCAAGTTTAGTCATATCAATATTTAATTCAGATACAATATCTTTAATATGTCCATCAAACAGTTTAATCAATTTATTAACTTTTTCTCTGTAATCCTCTTCAGATATTTTGTCGGCACAAGGTTCTGAACATTTTTTTATTCTAGCTTCCATGCAATATTTTCTATCTTCCAATGTCGGTATACTGCTATTACACATGCGTAGTTTGAAATATGATGATAAAAATTCAATCGTATGTCTCAGCACACCTCCTCTTGGAAATGGACCGTAGTATTTTGCTCCGTCATTTTTTCTGAATCTGGCAAGATGTAATTTAGGGTATTTCTCATTAATATTAATTTTGATAAGGAAATATCTTTTATCATCACGCATTAAGATATTGTAATATGGGGCATATTCTTTTATTAATCTTGATTCTAACAGCAATGCTTCAGACTCAGTTTTCACCACTCTATATTCCCAGGTATTAATTGAATTAATTAAGGAACGCAGTTTTGGATCGGCCATTGTTTTTTGAGAAGTCTGAAAATAGTGAGACATTCTTTTTCGTAGATTTACAGCTTTCCCAATATAGATTACTTTTCCAAATCTATCTCTATAAATATAAACTCCCGGTTTTGCCGGTATATCACTTGCTGAAAAAGCTTTATCGTTTATTACCATTATCAGAGAAAAACCTATTTAAATCGAGAATTTAAAATAAATTATTATTAAAAAAAAATAATACTATTATTGTATATATTCAACAATACAGGGAGTTATTCTTATGAAGACAATAGATTTAAGTAGAGCTTTATCAGATATAAAAAAATCAAGAATTGGTGTTATTGGTGATTTTTGCCTTGACGTTTACTGGGAAATGAATGAATTAAAAAGTGAGATTTCTGTTGAAACAGGACTTCTCACAAGAGCTGTAGAAATTCAGAAATATTCTCTCGGAGGAGCCGGTAATGTTGTTAATAATATTCATTCGCTTGGAGTTGAGAATATAAAAGTTTTTGGTGTACTGGGAAATGATCCGTTTGCCTATCAGATGACGGCATTGATGGAACAGATAAATGTCGATACAACAGGCCTGCTTACTCAGGAAGATAATTGGTCAACACATGTATATATAAAACCTATCAATAAAGACAGTGAAGAAAATAGAATTGATTTTGGTAATTTTAATGAACTGTCAGAAGAAACAGCTGACAGATTACTTGAAACTTTAAAGAAAAATGTTCCATCTCTTGATGTTATAATAATTAATCAACAGGTAATAAGCGGACTGCATAATCTGAAAAGCTTTATTTCTAAATTGAGAAAAATAGTTGACCAATTCCCTGAAAAACAATTCATTGTAGACAGTCGCAGTTTTAGCGATAAATATGATAATATTCTGCATAAAATTAATGACTATGAAGCTACTACTTTATGTGGATATGATCATAAGCCTGATGATGTAATTCCACGCTCTGAAGTTTTTGAATCTATTAATAATCTTTATAAGAAATGGCAGAAACCGATATTTGTTACCAGAGGTTCAAGAGGGTGTATCATAATTGATAAAACAGGAACATTTGAAATTCCAGGTCTGCAGATAAAAGGTAAACTTGATACCGTCGGAGCAGGTGATAGTATGCTTGCAGGAATAGCATCAGTTTTAGCTGTTGGATATCAGCCTGAGTTCGCAGCAACATTTGGTAATTTTGTTGCTGGTGTAACGGTTCAAAAATTATATGTAACCGGAACTGCATCACCTGAAGAAGTTATAACAATTGGGAGTAGTCCTGACTATATTTACAGTGTTGAGAAGGCTGAAGATTTAAGAATGGCTGAGTACTATAACAATTCAGAAATTGAAATTGTTGCAGATCAGTTAAATGATATTAATATTAGTCATTTTATTTTTGACCATGACGGTACTATTTCATCCCTGCGAGAAGGCTGGGAACAAATCATGGAACCTATGATGATGAAAGCAATTCTCGGCAGTCAGTTTGAATCTGCTGATGAAACTTTATATCACAGAGTTATTCAGAGAACTAAAAAATTCATTGATGAAACAACGGGGATACAGACACTGACTCAAATGCTTGGATTGGTTAAGCTGATAAAGGAGTTTGGTATTGTTCCTGAATCTGAAATTATGGACGAGTTTGGTTATAAAGAAGTCTATAATGTAGATCTGATAAAACTCGTAAATAAAAGAATAGCTAAATTCAGAAGAAACGAATTGAATGTTGATGACTTTATTATAAAAGGAAGTGTTGAATTTTTGAATTTACTTCATGAAAACAATATAAAACTTTATCTGGCAAGTGGAACGGATCAGGATGATGTTATTGCAGAAGCAGAAGCACTTGGTTATGCCGATTTATTTGAAGGCAGAATTTATGGTGCTGTCGGTGATGTTACAAAAGAAGCAAAACGAATAGTCATCGATAGAATCTTGAATGATATAGGTCCTGATAATTTCAATAAGATAGCTGCTATTGGTGATGGACCTGTAGAAATAAGAGAAATCAAAAAAAGGAATGGTCTTGCAATAGGAATAGCCAGTGATGAAATAAGACGGTTTGGGCTAAATCAGGCAAAGAGAAGCAGATTAATTAAATCCGGTGCTGATATCGTTATTTCTGATTACTCGCAGCTTGATCAATTATGTAAATTATTAAACATTAGAAATAGGTAGAGAATATGCCTTATCCACAATTTGATAGATTTAAACTTAAAATAAAACCGTTAAGTGAGCGTTCAAATAAGGTCTTTATTGAAAAAGATTATATACCGGTAAAAACTGAAGTTTGTAAATTCTGTAAAAAAGATCGGGATATTTTAGAAGAGACATTAAATAAAATCAGAGATGCCAGGCAAAACAGAAAATCTGTAGTTTTGACTTTTGGGGCACACTCAATTAAGAATGCTCTTGCTAAAGTGTTTATCAAATTGATGGAAGATGGCTGGATTACTCATCTTGCAACTAACGGGGCAGGGATAATACATGACTGGGAATTCGCTTTTCAGGGCAAAACCAGTGAAGATGTGAAAGCAAATGTTGCTAAAGGTGAATTTGGTACCTGGGATGAAACAGGCCATAATATAAATCTGGCAATAGTCGTTGGTGCTTATGAAGGTTTAGGGTACGGTGAATCTGTTGGCAAAATGATATCAAATGAGAGTTTATATATACCTTCTATTTGTGAATTAAAAGAAACGATAAAAGACAATTGTGAAAGTAATCCTGATAAATCTGCTGCCGCCTGTGATCTAATATATGCCATACAAAAATTTAATTTAAAATCTGGTAAATTAGTTATTACACACCCATTTAAAGAATACAGTGTTCAGGCAGCAGCGTATAGATTGAATATACCATTTACAGGGCATCCTATGATTGGACATGATATTATTTATACACATCCAATGAATAACGGTCCTGCAGTTGGGAGAACTGCATTGAGAGATTTTTTAACTTTTGCGGAACAGATAAATAACCTGGATGGCGGAGTTTATCTTTCAGTGGGGTCAGCTGTTATGTCGCCAATGATTTTCGAGAAATCACTTTCTATGGCGCAAAATATTGCTATACAAAATAAGAAGCATATTGATAAACATTATATGTTAATTGTAGATTTAGCTGAAAATAATTGGGATTGGGAGAATGACGGTGAACCTCCGATGGACAATCCGGCTTACTATCTCCGCTATTGTAAAACTTTCAGCCGGATGGGCGGTAAAATGAAATATCTCTGTGCTGATAATAGGGATTTACTTTTATTTTTATCCCAAAATCTGTAATAATGGCTATGATATTATTACGATAACATTTATATCTTTTTGCTGTTTGATAAGATTTTTGTGATTCTTGTTTTCTGGCAGGCTGTGGCATATAATGGTAATAACCTTTATAATCCGCACGAAGTGCAATAACAGCAAAAGGGCATTGTTATGAAAAGATTATCTTCTTTATTTCTAATATCATTTTCACTATTTTTACTGATAGGTCAGGCTTCTGATGCAAATGCATATAGTAAACGAAATAAAAGACAAAAGAATCCTACTGCTCAATCACCTGCAGTAGATTATTCCGTAATCTCTCTCAGAAGAGTGGCAAATGAGAGTGAGGTAGAACAGGCTTTAGATAAGGCAGGAAAAGAGGGTTGGATATTGGTTTCTGTGATAGAAGGCGTGCAGGCAAACAGACTCTATATCTTTAAAAAAATGTATATTTTTGACAACAGTCCTCAGTTAATAAAAGATATTGCTACTATAAAACAACAGGTTAATACTATTGTTGAAAATACAAAGCCTAAAAAGACCACCACTAAATCAAGTCACTGATTTAGTCTGCAGGATATAGGTGGTGTGATGAAAATAGTATCATACAATAGTCTAAAAATAGTTCTGTTTTTATTCCTCTTTTGAATATCCAATAATGAACACGGAATGTCCAATAACGAAGTGTTTTTTTAACTTGGACATTGATTATTTCTTGTCACGCTTATAGCGTGATAAATTCGATACTTGTCCTGCTCGCAGGATTGGTTATTCTCGAGCTCAGGCAAGTTTAGGAATAAGATCTGACATAATAAAACCCCTGTAATTTTATCAATTTTCACCATCCCAGGATATAGGTCTTTAGATTTTTTTTTAGCTCCACACTAAAGAACGGAGCTAAAAAAACAAAACTTTTATTCTTATATGATTTTATTTAGTTCAGTTATGGCTTTGTTTAAAGCATTAGCTCTGTGGCTGATTTTGTTCTTAATATTAGAATCTAACTCTGCAAATGTTTTATCATATCCATTAGGCAGAAAAACAGGGTCATAACCAAATCCATTGCAACCTTGTGGCGCATCAATGATAGTCCCATTTATTTCACCTTTGAAAGTTTTAACTTCACCGGATGGAGATGAAATAGCGATAACGCAAACAAATCTAGCTTTTCTATTTTTTACTCCTGACAGCTCCCCTAAAAGTTTGTTTACTCTGTCTGAATCTGTAGCATTAGGTCCTGCATATCTTGCAGAGTAAACTCCAGGTCTATTATTTAATGCTTCAACTTCTAAACCTGAATCATCAGCAAAAACATACATATTGGAGAACTTTGCAGTTTCGACAGCTTTTAACGATGCATTTTCTTCAAAAGTAACTCCGGTCTCTTCAACTTCAGGTATTCCTCCTATATCTTTTGGAGCGATAACATTCAGTTCCGTATTCTGCAGAATTTTAATTAATTCCTCAATTTTATGTAAATTATTACTGGCTATTAATAGCTTTTTATGCGGCATAGTTGAGAACCTTTATGATTTATATTAACTAGCAGATTATAATACTATATAATTGATTTTTTTTTAAGTCTTGACAATGTCAAAACTTTATATTATTTATATAAAAATAAAATTATTATATCTTTTGGCATAAATCAATAAAAAGGATCATTGTAAATGGATAAACACTCTATTCAAGAACTTCAAAATAAAATTTCTGAAGTATCTTCCTTTATTCCCACACTGAAAACTGAAATAGGTAGAATAGTAGTCGGTCAGGACGACCTTATTCATAAAATGATTTTGGCTTTGATTGCTAATGGACATATACTTCTCGAAGGTGTACCCGGATTAGCTAAAACATTAGCAGTAAAAACAATCTCACAGGCAATTAACGGAAGTTTTTCAAGAATACAGTTTACTCCTGATTTACTACCTGCTGATGTTATAGGAACAAATATCTATAACCCTAAAGAACATACTTTCAGCGTTAAAAAAGGTCCTGTATTTGCTAATATTACATTAGCTGATGAGATAAATAGAGCTCCGGCAAAAGTTCAAAGTGCTTTATTGGAATGTATGCAGGAAGGTCAGATTACAATTGCAGGCGAAACGTTAAAACTACCTCATCCATTTCTTGTTATGGCTACTCAGAACCCCATTGAGCATGAAGGAACGTATTCATTGCCTGAAGCTCAGATTGATAGATTTATGTTTAAATTGAATGTTACATATCCGACAAGAAATGAAGAAAAAATAATTATGGAGCGTATTGCTCACCCTGAGTTAGATCTTGAAGCCCTTAATGTTGTCAATATGGAAAAGATTTTAGAAGCAAGAAAATGGGTAGATCAGGTCTATCTTGATGATAAAGTTTCTGAATATATACTTGATATTACAATTGCAACACGTCCCGGCGAAGAGGATCAACTCTCTTCAAGGCAGGCGAATGCTAATTTAAGTGAATTAAATGGCCTTATACAATATGGTGCTTCACCAAGAGCTCCAATAGCGATGGTACTGGCTTCAAAAGCTGCTGCATTTATGGCAGGAAGAGCTTACGTTGTGCCGCAGGATATAAAAAATATTGCACCGGATGTATTAAGGCATAGAGTCATTGTCAGTTATGAAGCTGAAGCTGAAAATATGACTTCTGAAGATATTATTAAGAAAATTCTTGATGAATTACTAACACCATAATTTTATTCTAATGATCTCAAAAGATATTTTAGCAAAAGTAAGAAAAATAGAAATACGCACCAGACGTATGGTTGAAGAGCTCACTGCAGGAGCATACCATAGTGTTTTTAAAGGTAGCGGTATAGAGTTTGAAGATGTTCGGGAATATACGTTTGGTGATGATGTAAGGGATATCGATTGGAATGTTACTGCAAAAATGGGCGAACCTTACATCAAAAAATATGTAGAAGAGCGTGAACTTACAGTAATGTTGTTAGTTGATGCGTCGGCATCAAGTAGATTTGGTAGTGGTGAAAAAACAAAACTGGAAACAGCAGTGGAAATTGCATCAGTTTTGGCGTTTAGTGCAATTAGGAATAATGATAAAGTAGGTCTTTTGCTTTTTACAGATAAGACAGAACTATATCTTCCTCCCAAGTCAGGAAAACAGCATACTCTCCGCTTGATCCGTGAACTTGTGGTAAGAAAACCTGAAGGGAAAAGTACTAATATTACTGCAGCACTCGAAAAAATAATGAAAATCCTACACAAGAAAGCTGTAATATTTTTGATTAGCGATTTTATCGATGAAAAACATGAATATGAAAAATTATTAATGGTTGCTAATAAAAGGCATGATGTTATTGGTGTTAGGATTTTAGATGAAAGAGAATTTGAAATGCCTAAAATTGGTTCTTTATATCTTTCTGATGCTGAGTATGGCGATGTAGGATTTTTCCATGGGAATAAAAAAACAATTGTCGAATACAATAAATATTCAAAGGAAATTCATAAAAAACATAAAGATATCTGCACTAAGGCAAAGGTTGATTTGATTGATATTAAATGCGATGATGATTTGATAAAGCCTTTAATGTCATTTTTTCGACGTAGAGAAAAGCTGGTGAATAAGTAATGAGAAAATTCATAAAATATTTTTTGATTTTTATAGCTGTTGTTATTGTTATTGCTTTTGCCTGTTTAACATCTATTTACCTAAAATATAGAAGTATTGAAAAACAAAATTTACCTGCGAAATATGAAAAAACAGTAGTTAGCCCTAAGAGTGAAGTTTTTTTAGGTACTCCTGTTAATATGAAATTATATTTTTCTGCACCCTGGAATAGAGAACCTGTCTCTGCTGAAATAACATTAGGCAAAGGCTCTCAGCTGTTGGAAAAACCTATTATAACGAAAAATAGTAATAAATGGGGACATTCTATATGGCAGATACAGTATAAAGTTCAGCCGTTTGTTGATGGACTTATTCCTGAAGGCTCTTTGAAAATTGATTTTTCTTCAGAAAATTATGGAACTCAGACTTTATCTGTAAAATATCCATCTATCACTTCTAAAAAAATATCAGTTCTTGATAATCAATTATCAGTAGCTTCCAAAATGAAATCTGAGGCATTAATTGTTGAATCAAATGTTTTCTTTTACTCTATATTAATAGCTGTTATCTTATTGCTTTTAAGTGTTGCTATAGCTCTGTTTTTGAGAAATAAAAGTAAAAAAAATCTTGTTGTATTAACTCCATGGGCTTTAGCTATACAGAGTTTAGACTCATTAAATAAAAGTTTTGGACTGCATGAGATAACATCCGGTAAATGTATTAATATATTGAGTGATATTGTGCGTGAATATTTAGAATCTAGATTTGATATACATGCAAAACGCCAGACAACAGCGGAATTTTTGAGAAAAATGGAAGAACGAAAGAGTCCGCTTGGAAATCAGGATAGAAACTTTTTAAAGGATTTTATGAACTCAACCGATATGGTGAAATTTGCTAAATATGACGCAAGTGAAGAACTGATTCATGATTCAATAGGTAGAGCTTCTAAACTAGTAAATGAAACAACTCCGGAAGAAAATAATGATTAACAATTAACAATTAAACAAATCATATGGATATAAATAGTTTTTATAGTTTCTTTAAAGGTTTTCGCTTTGAATCACCTTGGTATTTACTTTTAATAATACCTCTGGTTTTTCTAATTATATTAAGTATTGTCAGAAAAAAACCTGCTTTAACTATTCCATGGATGAAGCCTTTTCTACGTAATAAAAAGAAAAAAGGTTTTAATAGAACATATATTCCATTAGTTATTTATTCGTTGGCATCTCTCCTTTTAATTCTTGCTTTATCAAGACCGCAGAAGGGGATTGAAGAATTGATCCAAAGATCAAAAGGGATCGATATAATATTAGCTCTTGATTTATCCGGCAGCATGAAGGCTATTGATATTTCTAAAAATATGTCTTCACAACAGGTTAGAAACGGTTTGCAAACAGGAAAACTTAAAGAACGAATATCTTATGCAAAAGATGCAATAAAAAGATTTATAAAAAAACGCCCAAATGATAGAATTGGATTAATAGTTTTTGCCCCGAAAGCTTATGTTGCCTGTCCTCCGACACTTGATCATTCATTGTTATTATCCGAATTAAGCAGTGTAAATGCCGGAATAGTTGGTGATTCAACTAATATTGCGGCTCCGATTGCCACGGCTGTCAGTCGTTTGAAGGATGCCAGTTCAAAAAGAAGAGTATTGGTTCTGTTCACAGACGGCAGCAATAATGTAAATGATAGAATAAATCCTATGCAGGCAGCTAAATTAGCAAAGATGTACCATATTATTATTTATACTGTTGGGATTGGCACTCCTAATGCATTTGTTTTGCAAAACTCTATTTATGGTGCACAATTTATTCCTATTTATGGACAGTTTGATAAAAAACTTTTGGTTAATATCGCTAAAGAAACCGGAGGTAAGTATTACAAGGCAGCCGATGCTAAAGGCTTAAAAAGTGTACTTAATAAAATTAATAAGCTTGAGAAAACTACTATGGAGCAGCCCAAGTTTATTGACTATAGTGAAATTGCTCCTATTTTACTCGGAATAGCTTTGGCTTTATTCATATTTGGTTTTGTCCTTGAGAACACTATATTTATCAGACTTCCTTAAATTTATACATCAAAACAATTTTTTATTTAAAGCAAATTTATGATTGTGATGTTATCTTATAAAAAGAATTTCAAAAACTATAAAACTATAAAATATAATTTGATTTATGAGGAGCAAATTTTATGATAGATGCTTTTTTAAAAAAAATTACTGATAGAGAAGCCGTTATTGGAGTTGTAGGCTTGGGATATGTAGGCTTACCTCTTCTTATTGAATTTTCTAAAGCCGGATTTAAAGTTGTTGGATTTGATATTGATGAGACAAAAATTTCTAAGCTTAAAGATGGAATAAGTTATATTAAACATATATCCCAACCTGATATTCAAAATATGAGTAACAGTGGGAAATTCGAAGCTTATACTGATTTTTCTTATTCTTCTGAATGTGATGCTATACTTATATGTGTGCCTACACCTCTTACTAAACATAGAGAGCCTGATATGTCATATATAAAAGATACAGGCAAATTCTTACAGCCTTATGTTAGAAAAGGTCAGTTATTCAGTTTAGAATCTACAACTTATCCAGGAACTACAGATGAAGTATTAAAACCTATTTTGGAAGAAAACGGTCTTGTTGCCGGTAAAGATTTTTATCTGTCATTTTCACCTGAGCGCGAAGATCCGTGTAATCCAAAATATTCAACTTCGACAATACCTAAAGTTGTTGGTGGGTATAATGAAGATTCTCTAAAAGTAGCTGCAGCACTTTACGATACTGTTATTTGCGAAATAGTTCCTGTTTCATCAACAGCTACAGCTGAAGCGACTAAATTGATGGAAAATATTTTCAGATCTGTTAATATTGCATTGGTTAATGAGCTGAAAGTTGTCTTTGATAATATGGGAATTAATGTGTGGGAAGTAATAAATGCCGCTAAAACAAAACCATTTGGTTTTATGCCGTTTTATCCCGGACCTGGTTTAGGCGGACACTGTATTCCTATCGATCCATTTTATCTGACATGGAAAGCTTATGAATTTGAATCACCGACACGATTTATAGAATTAGCCGGTGAAATAAATACAAATATGCCTAAATATGTTGTTCATAGAACTCTTGAAGCTTTTAACGATAGAAAGAAAGTTTTAAATGGAGGAAAAATTTTAATCCTTGGACTTGCTTATAAAAAAAATATTGACGATATGAGAGAGAGCCCCAGTTTTAAATTAATGGAACTTTTGGAATCAAAAGGTGCAATCGTTGATTATTGTGATCCTTATTGTCCTGAGATTCCTAATAATAGACATTACCCTGAATATGCAGGTAAGAAAACAGTTGAGAATTTAAATGAAAAAATTAATGATTATGATGCTATACTAATATCTACAGCACATGATTGTTTTGATTATGAATATATTTGCAAACATGCATCTTTAATTATTGACAGTAGAAATGCTGTGCCTGATGGTGCAAATGTTGTAAGAGCTTAAATTGGTGATTGGTGGTTCGTGGCAGGTGTTTAGCTTAATGAGATTAGTAATTTGAACCGATAGGTAAAACTTAAAATTTGGAATTTATATGCCTGATTTAGATAAATATATAGTAGTAACAGGAAGTGCCGGTTTTATTGGTTTCAGCCTTTGCCGTGAACTTTTAAAAAGAGGACATAAAGTTATCGGTATAGATAATTTTGTTCCTTATTACTCTGTTGAATTAAAAAAAGAAAGAGTCAAGCTGCTTGAAACTTATCCTGATTTTATCATGGTTAAGGCATCTCTTGAAAATTATAATGAAATTGAAGCTGTTTTTAAGAAATATGAGATAAGTAGAGTTTGTAATCTTGCAGCACAGGCCGGAGTAAGACATTCTTTATCGCATCCATTTGTTTATGAGCAGACTAATATTGCCGGATTTTTGACAATACTTGAATGTGTTAGACATTATAATATTCCAAGATTAGTATTTGCTTCAAGCTCCAGTGTTTATGGCGGAAATAAAGAGATACCTTTTTCTGAAACTCAAAGAGTAGATAATCCTATTTCACTTTATGCCGCAACAAAAAAAGCTAACGAGTTAATGGCTCATTCATATAGCCATCTTTACGGTTTTCAGACTATTGGGTTAAGATTCTTCAGTGTTTACGGACCTTGGGGAAGACCTGATATGGCTTTATGGCTATTTACAGAAGCCATTCTAAAAGATAAACCAATAAAAGTTTTTAATAATGGCGATATGCGTAGAGATTTTACCTATGTCGATGATATTGTCGGAGGTATAATCGGGGCACTGTTTACAGAAGGCTTGGAGAAAACTGAAATCTTTAATCTTGGTAATCACAAAAGTGAAGATCTGCTAAGAATGATTGAACTGATTGAAGAACAACTTGGAAAGAAAGCTGTAAAAGAAATGCTTCCAATGCAGCCTGGTGATGTTCCTGATTCTTTTGCACAAATAACAAAGGCAAGAACTAAACTCGGATACGATCCTAAAACTTCAATAAATGTAGGTATTCCAAATTTTATTAACTGGTATAAAGAACAATCTGAATTAACTAAATTGATTGCCGATACCAGGTAAAAATATTACTTAAAAATTCTATTTAGATATAATATCATTTTTATGAATTCTAGGTAATTTTAATCATCTTTTTCATCCATTTAAGTGAGATGAGCATGATTATACCAGTCGCAAGGCCTAATAGTGCTATCCATCCGAACCCTTTACTGAAATTAAATTTAGAACCTTCAATTATACAGTCTTCTGCTTTTGCCTGATATATAGATAGTATGAGAAGGTTACACCCCAAGCCGAAGTATATATATCCTATGATATAATATCTTCAATAATCATTTAACGCACTCTTAAAGGTGCAAACTTAAAACTGGAGGGTAACCTTCTCATACTATCTAATTATAACAATTAAGTATTTCTGTAATGTATTAGTTATCTCTAAAATATGTAGTATTACCAGTTACAGAGCAACACATTTAACGTAGATATTGTCTATGTTAGTGAAGCTAGATGCAAACTTATAAATTGCACCACCATAGGTGCTTCTACATCCGTTAAAGTAGCAATCTAATACTTTTAATGAGCCGCCGTATGAGCATAGAGCAACAGCACCACCATAACTAGCATCCGTGTTGGCACATGCGTTGTGACAATTTATAAAGCTACAACTAAATATACTTAATTTTCCACTATATTTAGAAACAGCGCTGCCATAACAGTAATAACTATCATCAGGATATTGCGTACATATTCTTTCTGAATAACAATTTTTGAAAGTACAATTGTACAATGATAGATCTCCGCTATTATAGCTACTACTTACAACAGTTCCATTACCATATTTAAAAAATCCCTTGAGTTTAAAGTTACTAAAAGAACAATTAGATATAGTTATGTTTCCGGCTGTATATCCACATATCGCAGAAGTATTTTCTGTGATTCCTTCATTATCAAAGGAAATATTCTTGAATAATACGGGAGTTTTTGTTACTACAGTAAAGCCTGCATTGTAAAAATCAGGTGTTTTTGTGTCCAAGTTTTTTTCTCCATCGATAGTAATAGAAGCAGCTTGGCATGCAGTTTTAGCACTGCCAATAACAAATACCCCTGAAATATGCTTAGCCGTTAGCTGCAGAACAACATTTTCTCCTGCATATTGAGAAGTATTTAGGCTGTTTAATGCCTTAGTAAGTGCAATTCCACTATTGACCTGAATGCTGCCTACGTAGTTTGAGTTTTCAGCGAAAGCTGTTAACGAAAAGAGTATTCCGAATGATATAATCATCAGGATCGAGATATTTTTTTTTATTAGATTTTTCATTTGTTACTTCCTATTTTAAGTTAAGAGACTTGATTGTCTTCTTTGTATTTTTTTGTTAGTGCATAAACTGTGCCAATTGATTTGTTTTTTTTTGTTTTTGTTTTTTTTGGGCTATTTCGCCTGAAAAACTTTTTATAAAAATCAGAGGTAAATAAAAAAGAATTATCAAAGTATAAAGAAAGTATATAGTAGTTGAACGAATGTTTACATTTGTAAAGGGAAGACCTGAACCATATTGAATTCTATAATTTTTTTTATTTGTTTCCAGTTATCAGGTAGGATAATTTTCAAATTAAAAAAATATAAATTGATATTGCTGGCTAACAAGTATAAATATTGATTTTAAAATTAGTTTGAGCATATATTAGTAAAAGAATTGTTACTACTCAGCCCTATTTGATTACTTCAAAAAAAGTTATTTCTAATAATTTTTATAACTGACCAATATCTCATGGTACATTATATAATATTCTATCAAAATACAGTGATTTGATAGAAGAGCCTCTTAATCATATGAAAGATTCAATTATAAATTCAAATACTGTACATTTTGATGAAAGTGGATTTTATGCAGAAAGTAAACGTGATTGGATACATGTTGCGGGTACATCTGATTATACATATTCTTTTTATAGTTCATCTCGAGGTAAAAAAGCAGTAGATGAAGCTGGAATACTACCGTATTTCAAAGGAACAGCTACGCATGATTCCTGGTCAACATATTATAAATACAATAATTGTTCACATAGTTTATGTAATGCTCATCATTTACACGAGCTTCAAGGGATTTATGATACATATAATTTAGATTGGGCTATGACAATGAAAGAATATTTATCTTCGGTAAAAAAGAAAGTAGATGAAGCAAAAAATAAAGGTCAATCTGAAATAGACTTAGAATTAAGAGAAAAACTTTTAAATGAGTTTGATTCTATAATACTTCATGGATATGAATCTACGCCTAAACCAACTCCAAAGCCTAAGAATAAAAGAGGAAAACCTGCACATGGCAAAGCACTTTGCCTATTGGATAGGCTTAAAAATAGAACAGTAGAAATAATAGATTTCCTCATGGATTTTAATAAACCATTTGATAATAATTTAGTCGAACGAGATATTAGAATGACAAAACTTAAACAGAAAATTTCAGGGGCTTTTAGAAACAAAGAAATGGCTCAGGCATTTTGCAGAATAAGATCATTTATATCAACGGCTATAAAACCTGAACTCCCGTAATTTGTAACTAGCTTATTATTAGATACTCTGTAACCCCTTTAAATACATGCACATTTCTGTTTTTAAAGGGTTGTTTTTTACTTACTCCATAGTTACATTATAGTATACA